>Ga0209536_100000085_pt1 | contig 130894 bp, 120 predicted proteins | sample DeeMarSeWOR28_12_FD_187461 | JGI IMG/M metagenome (GOLD analysis project Ga0209536, IMG submission 187461) | Marine sediment microbial communities from White Oak River estuary, North Carolina - WOR-2-8_12 (SPAdes) (version 2) | ecosystem: Environmental > Aquatic > Marine > Intertidal zone >...
TTATAAAAATATGGTGCCGAAGGCCGGACTTGAACCGGCACGGGCGTAGCCCACTACCCCCTCAAGATAGCGTGTCTACCAAGTTCCACCACTTCGGCATATAGCTTAAATAGCGTGTCCGAAAGACACGGTTTATTCTTTTTTCGCAGGCTCTACCGGAGTCGTTGGTTGCGGAGCGGAGGTGTCATCCTGGGCTGGTGCAGCCGGCTGTTCAACGGGCGCCTGGGTTGTTTCCATAATCGAATCTGAGGTTCGATGACTGGACAAATATGCAAGCGCCAAGGACGTGAGCATAAAGACAATTGCAGCGACAGTGGTTGCTTTGCTTAGAAATGTTGAGGCGCCGGTGCTGCCAAACAGGGTTTGACTGCCGCCCCCGCCAAATGCCGCACCCATATCAGCCCCTTTTCCGGTCTGGAGCAAAACAATCATGATCAGGGCGACACATACGATAATATGAATAACGATCAGTACGATAGACATAAAATTATTTCTTTGGATTTATTTTTTAAACTTTACAATTTGGCTAAACGATTCGGCACTCAGGCTCGCGCCGCCGACCAGAGCGCCATCGATGTCCGACATTGCCATTAAATTCGCTATATTATCCGGTTTAACACTGCCACCATACAATATTCTGATGGATTTGGAAAGCGCATTCCCAAAACTTTTCTCAATTAGAGATCGGATATACTGATGGGCCTCCTGGGCCTGATCGTCTGAGGCGGTTTTGCCGGTTCCAATGGCCCAAACCGGCTCATAGGCGATAATGAGCGTATCCAGCTGTTCCGGAACCAGCCTTTCTAACCCCTCTTTAACCTGTTTGTCAAGTACGATTAACGTTTGCCCGGCTTCGCGTTCCTGTTCGGTCTCTCCCACACAAAATACCGGTTTCAGTCCGGTTTGAATTGCTGCGTAGATTTTTTTATTGACGGTTTCATTGGTTTCGCCGAAATACTGGCGGCGCTCGGAATGGCCGATGATACAATATTGACAGCCCACGGATTTGAGCATGGGGCCTGAGATCTCGCCTGTGTAGGCACCTTCATCTTCCCAGTACAGATTTTGAGCCCCCAGCGCCACCGGGCTGCCTTTAATCACCCGGGATACCGACTCAAGGGCCGTAAAGGTCGGGGCAATCATGACATCGACACCGGTGATTGCACCCACGCTCTCAACCAGTTGCTTGGCAGTTTCAGCGGCTTCCGATGGTGTTTTGTACATTTTCCAGTTACCGGCAATCAGCGGCGTGCGATTTTCCATTTTGGCTCCTTATTTTCAGGTGTCGGGTTTCGGGTGTCAGGAGACAGGGGGGAAGCAATGTTCACAGCTTCAAAGATTTCTGGCGACCGCAGAAGGCCGCCAGACTGTTTTCTGACTTCCGACCTCTGATCTGACTTCTGTTTTATGACTTTACAGATCCTGACCGATCATGGCTGCCAGATCCACCATGCGATTCGAATAACCGGCCTCGTTATCGTACCAGGCCAGCACCTTGACCATATTATCGATCACATGGGTGGTCGGGGCATCCACGATTGAGGAAAATTGAGATCCATTAAAATCGACGGATACCAGCGGCGCTTCGCTGTATCCCAGAATGCCGGACAGGGACTCTTCGGAAGCACTCTTTAAAGCCGCGTTTACATCTGAAACGGTAACGCCGCTCTTCTCAATGGTCGCCACAAAATCCACGATCGATACGTTGGGGGTGGGGACCCGGATGGCAAGTCCGTTGAGCTTACCTGCCAACTCCGGCAATACCAGCGCAACGGCCTTGGCCGCACCGGTGGTGGTGGGGACCATGGACAGCGCTGCGGCCCGGGCGCGGCGCAAATCTTTGTGAGGATAGTCCAACAGTCGCTGATCTCCGGTATAGGCGTGGATGGTGGTCATCAATCCGTATTTTAGTCCGAAATTCTCCAGGAGTACCTTTGCTACCGGTGCCAGGCAATTGGTTGTGCACGAGGCATTTGAAATAATATGATGCTGGCGCGGATCATACTGGCTCGAGTTGACCCCCATGACAATGGTTATATCGGGATCGCCGGCCGGTGCGGATATGATGACTTTACGCGCTCCGGCAGCCAGATGTTTGGACGCGCTTTCGCGATCACGAAACAGTCCGGTGCATTCCGCCGCAATAGTTACGCCGAGATCGCCCCATCCTAAATTTTCAGGCTCCCGGATAGATCGGATGGCAACAGATTTGCCATCTACTTCCAGCCGGTCATCCTGAGCGCTGACATCGACGTCCAGTTGGCCGTGAACGGAATCATATTTTAGCAGATGGGCCATTGTGGCTGCGTTCATGAGATCGTTGATGGCAACGACTTCAACCTCAGGATGTTTCCAGGCCGCCCGAAAGACCAGGCGCCCAATCCTTCCAAAACCATTAATACCAAGCTTAACTGTCATAGTGTCACCTTTCGCTTTTCGCATCGCTGAGATAGCTGCTGATAATTTTGTGTCATGTTAATTAGCGCCGTTTGTTTCCTTTTAATAAACCACTTGCCAATGAGATACTTTTTTTGCCAAATGCTTCCAGTTTGACTGCTAATTTGGGAAGATCCATCTTCGTTCTGGTGTTCGCCGCCTGGATTAGAATCGGAAGGTTTACACCGGAGATCACCTCGATTTTTCCTTCTTCGAGAAAGGAATAACTTAAGTTGGAGGGCGTGCCGCCAAACATGTCTGTTAAGATAAGCACACCATCTGTGGATTTGACCTTTTTAATACCGTCAGCAATTTTTCCGCGCAGTACTTCGGCGCTCTCATTCAAATCAATGGAAACCGAGACCAGTGCTTCAGGACGTTTTCCGATAATAAATTCAGTGGCTTCAATTAATGCATCACCTAATTGGCTGTGGGTAACAATAACAATACCGATCATAATTTATCCTTAAATAAAATTGCCTAAATTGCCTAAAATGAGCTAAAGTGCCTAAAGTTATGGTCTCGCCCGCGTAGCGCAGGCGCTTGCGCCGCGTGGTGCTCCATCTTTATAATTAAAATGACAGAATTCCTTAAATTTAGTCACTTTAGATCACTTCTAATCCCGCCGTTGGCGGGACTCACTTGCTTTGCTATGACGCTTGATGAATATCACGGTGTATAATTTCGACCTGCTCGGTTGTTTTTCGGATGTGGTCGTAAATGGTGCGCGCGATGGTCACCGACCGATGCCGGCCTCCCGTGCAGCCGACGGCAATGGTCAGATAGGCCTTGCCTTCTTTTTCGTACATAGGGATCAAATAGTCAAGAAGATCCAAATACTTTTTGAGGAATACCCGAGTTTCGGCATGGTCTAAGACAAAATCTCTAATTTTGCGGTCTTCCCCGTCCAGCGCTTTCAATTCCGGCACGAAATACGGGTTGATCAGGAATCGGACATCTATAATCAGGTCCGCATCGCGAGGCACGCCGAATTTAAAACCGAAAGAGACAACCTGGATCCGCATGGGTGCCAGTTTTCTGCTTCGGCGGGCCAACTCAAGAATATTCGCCTTGAGTTCGTGGACATTATAGTTGGACGTGTCGATGATTTTATCGGCCGCCGCCCGCAGGCCCTCTAATTGTTTCTTTTCGGCCGTGATACCCTCTATCAGTCCTTTGCCCAGTGAAAGCGGGTGTTGTCTTCTGGTGGTGCTGTAACGTTGCACCAGAACGTCTTCTTCAGCTTCCAGAAAAAGAATTTCAAAATGGTATCCCTTCTTTTTAAGCGATGCGAATATCGCCTCATATTTGGCGAGAAATCCCTTTTCGCGCAAATCCATCACAAAGGCAATGCCGGCGATTTCAGTTTCACTTTCGATGGGCAATTCGAGAAACTTAGGAAGGAGGGCAACAGGCATATTATCAACGCAATAAAAGCCAGAATCTTCAAAGGCTGCCATTGCGGTGCTTTTCCCGGAGCCCGAAAGTCCGGTTATAATGATGATGGTTAGATGTTTCACATTAGAGAACTAAGGGGCTGCACTCCATTCGCAGGGCAAAAACACCAACTGTCTAAAAACCGTTTGTCCTGAATACGATCTAGAATTTATAAGTCGTTTAATGAACGTTTTGGGTTAAAATTCTTCATCCTCCTCTTTGATGATTTCGAATATTTCATCGCGGTCGGCTGCGTTCTGTAGTCGCTCTTTGAACTGGTCATTCTTGAGAATTCTGGAGATCCGTGCCAATAGTTTCAAGTGAAGACCGGTCGAATTCTCAGGGGTGATCAGGATAAAGAAGATATGCGTCGGCTTGCCGTCAATCGCCTCAAAATCAACGCCTTTGCGGCTGAGGCCAAAGCCGAGAACCAGCGATTCGAGATCCTTTATTTTGCCATGCGGGATTCCGATACCCCCTCCGATACCGGTACTTCCGAGCCGCTCCCGATCCATCAACACCCAAACCAGATCCTTCTGATCCTTACCGGTGGAGTGGGCCAGCGGAACTACCAGTTCTTCGAGAATACCTTTTTTGGTTTGCGATTTTAGATCATCTAAAATCGCCTCTTTTTGCAAGACATCAAGAATCTTCATTTTAAACTCACAAAATTAAAATCGGGCAGCAAGTTATATCACCTTTTAATAATTACGGCAATCAAAACTCACTACCCGCAATCGACTTAACCGTTGGGTTGAATCAATCCATAATGCCCGTCTTTACGGCGATACAGAACATTGACCCGATCCGAGCGTGCATTGGTGAACACGAGGAAGCTATCACTTAACAGGTCCATTTGCAAAACCGCTTCTTCGACATCCATGGGTTTGTACTCAATATTTTTAACCTTAACTTGTATTTCGGTCTCCTCATCCGGCAAGTTTCTATCTGCTTCCATCAGAGCCATATTTTTGGCATTGACGCCGGGTCTGCGTTCCCTTATCTTTTGCTTGTTTTTCTTTATTTGTTTCTCAAGTTTGTCCAGAACCATATCTATTGCCGAGTACATGTCATTGGTTTCTTCTTTACCATTTATCGTAAGCCGGTCTCCACTAATATTAATTTCAGCAATATGGCGGAATTTTTCAACCATCAAGACCACGTTGGCCTCGGCAGGATTATCGAGTAGACGATCGAAGCGATCGAGTTTATCGCGAACATAGGTTTTTAAGGTATCGGTAGGATCAAGGTTTTTAAAGGTTACAGAAGTCTGCATGCTGTTAGCCCCCCCTAAATTTGCTTGCGTTTGTTTGATGGTAATACTTTTAACATTTCACGATATTTGGCAACAGTTCGGCGTGCAATATGTATTTGATGTTCTTCTTTTAGAAGCAGTGAAATCTTATCGTCACTGTAAGGTTTTTTAGGATCTTCATTGAGAATGATCTGCCTGATTTTTTCTTGAACACTGGCGGAAGCAATATTGCCTCCCTGGGCCCGTCTGATTGAACTATTAAAAAAGTATTTCAACTCAAAAATACCCTGAGGCGTATATGCGTATTTATTCGTTGTCACCCGGCTGATGGTGGATTCATGCATTCCGATATCCTGAGCAACATCTCTAAGAACCATGGGTTTGAGATAAGCAATTCCTTTTTCGAAAAATTCTCTCTGGAAGCCTAAAATGCTTTCCATTACTTTGAAAATGGTCTTTTGGCGTTGATGGATGCTTTTAATCAGCCAGGCGGCCGATCGGATCTTGTCCTGGATATAGTCTTCGGCCTCCCCGGATATCTTTTTGCCCCGGCTGATGGTGCTTTTGTAAAATGAATTAACCCGCAGCTTGGGCATCCCATCATCATTGAGCATCACCACAAATTCGTCGTCCAATTTGTAAACGTAAATATCCGGATTAATATACTGCGGTGTTTCTTCGCTGAATTGCCGGCCGGGTTTGGGTTCAAAGCCCTTGATGACATTTACCGCTGCGACCACATCGTCGAGGCTTATTTTTAAGGCTTTGCAGATGCCCTTATAATTTTTCTTTTCCAGATCATGCAGATGGTTGCTGATAATCTCGGTGATAATTGTATCCTCGAAACCGAAATGCTTGGCCTGGATAAGCAGGCACTCTTTGAGATCACGGGCACACACGCCGACAGGGTCAAATGTCTGCATTTTTGCCAGAATGTATTCAACCTCTTCAACCGGGATGCCGCTCTGCATGGCAATCTCTTCGACCGAGCCGTCCAGAAATCCGTCTACGTTGAGGTTGCCGACAATAAGGCTGGCAACGGCCTCCTCCTGCTTGGCCGGCTTGGTCATCAGAAACTGCCACAGCAAATGATCGCGCAAGGATTCTTTGGGTGCGATAAAGGCGTCGAATCGCGGTGCATCTTTATCCTCGGATTCATAACTGACTCTACCGGGTGTATTGTATTCACCCAGATAGATACTCCAGTCAATGTCATCATGGATTTTTTCTTCGATGGTGACTTCTTCTGTTTGGGGAGTGTCGGTGGTCGGGGCTTCAGATTGCTCGGGAAGATTTTCATCCGAGGTACTTTCTTGAACTTCCTCCAGAGCCGGATTTTCTTCTAATTCCTGGCGAATCGTATCCAGCATCTCCAATCTTGACAGCTGCAGCAGTTTTATGGCCATTTGCAGCTGGGGCGTCATGATGAGCTGCTGCGTTAATTTGAGTTGTTGTCGTAATTCAAGTGCCATATTATAATCTGAACTCGTCCCCTAAATATACACGGCAGGCTGCCTCACTATTCGCAATCGTTTGCGGAGAGCCGGATTCGATTATTTCCCCGTCACACAATATATACGCTTTATCACAGACGCCCAGCGTATCCCTGACATTGTGGTCTGATATAAGAACCCCAATACCGCGTCGTTTGAGATGACCGATTATTTTTTTGATATCGTTTACCGCCAAAGGATCAACGCCGGCAAACGGCTCGTCTAGAAGTATGAATGAAGGATTTGTGGCAAGTGATCGCGTTATTTCAAGCCGCCTTTTTTCTCCGCCTGAAAGCAGGCTGGCTCTTTGTCCGGAGAGATGTTTGATGCCGAGCTCTTCAAGCAGCATGTCAGCCCGCTCTCCCCGCTCTGAATTCGAAATCGGCAGAATCTCAAGAATTGCCATAATGTTTTGTTTCACAGACAGCTTTCGGAATATCGATGTTTCCTGGGGAAGATATCCGACACCCCTGCGAGCCCTTATGTGCATAGGATAATCAGTGATATCCTCATCGTCAAGCAGCACATTTCCCCCATCGGGCTTTACCATTCCCACGGTCATGTAGAAAGTAGTGGTTTTACCGGCACCGTTAGGCCCCAGCAGGCCGACGACATCACCACTTTCCACATCCAAACTGACCGAATTTACGACCTGCCTTCCCCCATATTTTTTAATAAGATTGTGTAGATAAAGTGTTGTCATTTGCTCCGGTTTAATTGATGCGGGCATGCTTGAGCCGATTGGATGCTTCCCACCACACGGTCGCTTGATCGACTCAACTAATCTATTTTAGATGAGATGCTCGAAAAATGCAACCATTTCAGGTGCCCGGATCGCCCGTGCCGCAATTCATTTATCTTTTTCCGATGGACCAAACACGGCCTTTACACGATTTTTGGTACTGCTTTCCACCGTTATCTTCCCATCGGCGCGATGCAGTGTAAATTTCGTTCCGGTAATCGAATGGCCTTCCTGGGTCACCTTCGACCGCTCACCTTTAAGGACGATAACCTCTGATTTTATTGTATATTCGGCCTCATCCGTTTCGGCGATGATCTTATTATAGTTGATTTTTACGTTCCCGCTGGCGATGATCTTTTCGATGGATGCCGATATGAGCGTGTTTGTCTCACCTTCGGTTGCATCCGGATTATAAATAATTTTAAGGCGATCGGCGGTGATGACGGTCTCAGCCCGGGTTGCTTCGACGTTTCCGACAAATTCAATTACACCGGTGTCAATTTCAGCAAAAAGTTTATCGGCCGTAATCCGGATTTTTTCATTATGGCTGACAGGTGTGCTGATTGTTTGGTCGGCAGCAACAGTTGTATGTGCCCACACAAACACCCCGATTAATGTGACCAAACCGCCGATCAATGCAAAGCGGTTAGCGTATCTAAAGTTGAAAATTTTCATCAATGGTGGCTTCAACACTTCCATCCATAGTGACTTTTTTAGAGTTGAGATCAAATGATATCGAATCGGCTACCAGCCGGGCTGAATCGCCGGTTATAATTACCGGAGCATTCGAATACAGAACGCGTCGATCATGCGCGTAATTCAGCTTTTCGGTTAACAGTTTGTAATCTTTGTTATTTAACACGACATTGCCCGAAACTGCGATGTCTTTTGAAACGGTTTCCAAAATACCCCGATCGGCAACGAGGGTAACTTCACTATTGTCTTTCAGAAAAAAAATGACCGAAAGGTCTTTAAGGACCATCTGATTGGTCTTATCGATATAATGGGCCGAACTGGCCTCAAGGCTCCATTCTTTTTTTCCCTTGCGGGTCGCCGTTTGATGGATCTTGCCAATCGACAAGGTTGCGTCCGGCTCACTGGATTCAGGAACTGATTCCGCGATTTTTGGATCTTGCCGAAAACCAATATAAATCCCTATTATACCGCCGATTGTAATCAAGATTGTCGCCAGCAGAAGTATTTTTATTTTCTTGGGCTTTTTATATGGAGCATTCATATCTCGTTGTCCTATGGTAATTCCGGCGGCCTCAAAATTTGGGAAAAAATATTTATCCTGCGCTCGGTTAAAAGTCAAGAAACGAAAAGAGGGCTTGATTCTCCCGGGATGAACTGTTATTTAACCTAGTTCGATTACCTTCTTGTGGTGGAGTATAACCCTTTGAAAGAAAAAAATAAAAGAAAAAAAATCTGGCTTGTGGGGATTGTCGCTGGTCTCTTATTGCTGCCGGTTCTCTGGCTCCTGATTGTCCGGCTGGAAGGCCAAAAACCTGTTATTGATTTTGAGCTCGCCTCTCCATTTGTCGGCAAGTCAAATGAATTTTCAGTCTCGATGGCGGATGAAAAAAGCGGGTTGCGGAAAATTTGGATCGCAATGATCAAAAATGGAAAGGAAGTGGTGCTCGTTGACGAAGCCTTGCCTTCAGCCGGGCTTTTTAGTGGCGGGGGGGTGAAAACCAAGAACCTCAACATCACTTTCGAGCCCGAAAAATTTAAATTTTCCGATGGAAAAGCGATTATCCGCCTGGCGGTGTGGGATTACGCATGGCGGGGATGGTGGCAGGGCAATCAAACTTACGTTGAAAAGAATTTGATCATTGATACTCGCCCGCCTGAGATCGAAGTGATGAGCCGGGCGCACAATGTGACTCAGGGGGGTGCCGGGCTTGTTATTTACCGCATTTCCGAGGACAGCCACCAAAGCGGGGTTCAGGTCGGGGACAATTTTTTTCCCGGCCATAGCGGCTACTTCAAGGATCCCCAGATTCGGCTGGCTTTTATCGGTCTCGGCTATCAACAGGGCCCGGGAACTCAAATTATGGTAAAAGCTGTTGATAAAGCTGGAAATGCGGCTAAAGCAGGGTTAAATCACCATATTCGCAAAAAAGCTTTTAAAAATGATAAAGTCCGGATTTCAGATCGATTTTTAAGCTGGAAAGTGCCCGAACTTGAAAACGAAATCACAGCGGAAGCAGAGGCGTCGCTGGTAGATAAATTTTTAAAGATCAATCGGGAATTACGCCAGGCCAATTATCAGCAAATAAATGCGCTGGTTGAAAAAACAACGACTACCAAACATTGGGCCGGCCCATTTTTGCGAATGCCTGGCTCGGCGAATCAGGCCGGATTTGCGGACCATCGCGAATACTATTATCAGGGTGAGATAATTGACCGCCAGGTTCATCTGGGGATGGATCTGGCTTCGGTAAAGCAGGCGCCGGTGCCGGCAGCCAACAGTGGGGTTGTCGTTTTCAGCGGGCCTCTGGGTATTTATGGAAAAACCATCCTTCTTGATCATGGATTCGGGCTGTTTAGCATGTATGCCCACTTAAATCGAAGCGATGTCACTGAAGGACAACAAGTGTCAAAAGGGGACATTCTGGGCCGTACCGGCAGCACCGGTCTAGCGGGTGGTGATCATCTCCATTTTAGTATGCTGGTGCACAACATCTTTGTCAATCCGATCGAATGGTGGGATGCAGCCTGGATAAAAAATAATATTTTATCCAAGATTGAAGCAGTGCCGTCAGCCCCCGTTCAAAATTAAACCGGGCCAGTTTATTGGGTATTGGGTACTGGGTATTGGCGACAAATTGAAAAAAAGGAAACGCCTTGGTAAGGTCAAAATCCAATACCTAATACCTATTACCGAATACCTAAATCTATGATGTCTGACACTTTTCGCGCTTTTATCGCAATTGATTTGCCCGAAAGCGTCAAATCCTTTCTGAGCGAGGCTCAGGAGACACTCAAGTTGTATGGGTTTCGGGTCAAATGGATCCGGCCGCAAAACATTCATTTGACGCTGAAATTTTTAGGGGATACCGCGACAGCTGATATCGATAAAATCGTTGAGGCCATGACACTGGCTGCACGCAACCGTCCGGTTGTGTCCCTGACTGCCAAAGGTATCGGGGTTTTCCCGAATGTTAGACGACCACGGGTCATCTGGGCCGGCCTTAACGGACAGCTTGAGATACTGTCAGGTTTGCAGCAGACGCTTGACGCCTGTCTGGCGGATTTGGGTTTTGCCAGAGAAAGGCGCGCGTTTAAATCCCATCTGACGCTGGGGCGTGTTAAAGGAAATATTGCCTCCGGGCGGATGAAAGCGGCAATTGATAAACTCAAAGAATTTGAATCGGAATCGTTTGAAATCAACCAGATCATATTGTTTAAAAGCGAGTTGCGGCCCAGCGGAGCGGTTTATACCAAAGTGCAGGAGATTGTCTTCTAAGAGGTAATCGAAATTATATTGACGTGTTGTATAAAGTAAAGAGGAGGGCTTTATGGCTATTTCACCGGATAAGGAAAAAGCTTTAGAAACCGCCATGACGCAAGTTGAGCGTCAGTTCGGTAAAGGTTCCATTATGAAATTGGGGAGCCGTCCGGTTGTTGATGTTCCGGTTATCTCAACCAGTTCGCTCGCCCTTGACAAAGCCCTGGGGATCGGCGGCCTGCCCCGGGGGAGGGTCATTGAGATTTACGGCCCCGAGGCTTCCGGCAAAACCACGCTTGCCCTGCATGCAGTCGCCGAAGCCCAGAAACAAGACGGCATTGCAGCGTTTATCGATGCGGAACACGCCCTTGACACGGCGTATGCCAAAAAGCTCGGGGTCAACTGCGATGACCTGCTTGTGGCCCAACCGGACACGGGAGAGCAGGCGCTTGAAATAGCGGATATGCTGGTAAGAAGCGGCGCTATTGACGTCCTGGTGATTGACTCGGTGGCCGCCCTGGTGCCGCGTGCAGAAATCGAGGGCGAGATGGGCGACTCTCATATGGGTCTTCAAGCCCGCCTGATGTCTCAGGCGATGCGCAAGCTAACCGGCACCATCAGCAAAACGATGACATCGATTATTTTTATCAACCAGATTCGGATGAAAATCGGGGTGATGTTCGGCAATCCGGAGACAACCACTGGCGGCAATGCATTAAAATTTTATTCCTCCGTCAGGCTCGACATTCGCAGAATCGGATCAATCAAAGACGGCCAGGAAGTCGTCGGAAACCGCACACGGGTTCGGGTTGTCAAAAACAAGATGGCACCGCCATTTACCGACGCCGAATTTGACATCATGTACGGAGAAGGCATATCAAAAACCGGAGATTTAATAGACGTGGGGGTTGAAACCGGCATTATCGAAAAAAGCGGATCCTGGTATTCCCATGACGGCGAACGCATCGGGCAGGGTCGCGAAAATGTTAAAAAATTTCTAAAAGACAACTCGGATCTATATGAATCGATTTATCTTAAAGCCAGAGAGGCAATGGGGCTTCTGGGTGAAGCCAAAGAGGAAGCGGAAAAATTAAAAGCGGAGAAAGATTAACTTGGAGATCACAATGACCGGTAATGAGATTCGTAGCCAATTTTTAGACTACTTTGAAAAACACCATCATCGGGTCGTTCGCAGTTCATCGCTGGTTCCTCAGGATGATCCCACCTTGCTGTTTATCAATGCAGGCATGGTGCAGTTTAAACGCGTCTTTCTGGGTGAAGATAAAAGAGATTATGTGCGTGCGACCACGTCGCAAAAATGTGTGCGCGCCGGAGGCAAGCATAATGACCTGGAGAATGTGGGCTATACCGCCCGACATCATACCTTTTTTGAGATGCTTGGCAATTTCTCCTTTGGGGATTATTTTAAAGAGGGCGCCATCGAGTTTGCCTGGGATTTGCTGACCAACGGCTATGGGCTGCCGGAAGACAAATTATACGGCTCCATTTATCTTGATGACGATGAGGCCTATGAGTTGTGGCGCAAAAATATCGGCCTGCCCGATGACCGGATCGTCAGATTTGGCGAAGAAGACAACTTTTGGTCCATGGGCGATACCGGGCCCTGTGGCCCCTGTTCGGAAATTCTTATCGACCGTGGAGAACAATACGGGTGTGGTAAACCGGATTGCGCTGTAGGTTGCGAATGTGACCGCTATCTGGAAATCTGGAACCTGGTGTTTATGCAGTTTAACCGGGATGCCTCCGGGCAGATGACACCGCTGCCCAGGCCCAGTATTGACACCGGAATGGGGCTTGAAAGAATCGTTTCACTCATTCAGGATGTGCCGTCCAATTTTGATACCGACCTTATTCAGCCCATCATCCGGGAGACCGAGAACCTGGCCGAGCGGCGCTTCGGCGAGTCCAGATCAACTGATGTGGCCATGAAAGTCATTGCCGATCACAGCCGGGCGGCTGCGTTTTTGATCGGCGATGGCATCCTGCCTTCAAATGAGGGTCGCGGATATGTATTGCGCCGTATTTTGCGTCGGGCCATTCGTTACGGGCGCAACATTGGCCTGAATCGGCCGTTTTTGCATAAAACCGCAAGCGTGGTGTTTGATGTCATGCGGCCCGCCTACCCCGAACTTTCCGAGGCGTCTGCCTTTATTACCAATATCATTGAAAATGAAGAGGTCCGCTTCCTTGAAACCCTGGATAGCGGTCTGAAGCTGTTAAATGATTCGCTCTCTGAGATCAAGTCCAAGGGTGAAACGCAGGTGCCCGGTGATGTCATCTTCAAACTCTATGATACCTTTGGTTTTCCGGTGGATATCGTCCGGGATGTGGTACGGGATGAAAACATGAGTCTCGATATGGAAGGATTTGACAGCGCCATGGCCCGGCAGCGTGAAAGATCCCGCTCGGTGGCCACATTTGCGACCATCAGCGAGGCTTATAAAAAATTGTCGGCCGCCGGATTCAAACCGGCGTTTCGCGGTTATCAAGAGCTTGCCTGCGAATCAAAAGTTTTGCTGATCGTTGTGGACGGCGTCGAAACTTCCGAAGCCACTGCCGGCCAATCCGTCGAGCTGGTGACCGCGGAGACGCCTTTTTATGCAGAGGCCGGCGGCCAGGTCGGTGATACCGGAAAAATCACGCATAAAAATTTTGAAATGGAAGTTGTCGATACAGTCAAGGATCCCACCGGGCTGGTCATCCACAAAGGCAAAGTAATTTCCGGTAAGGTAAAAAAAGGAAACAAGGTTACGCTTGGTGTCGATGGCGCTAAACGCAAGGCCACCGCTCTGAATCATACGGCCACCCATATTCTGCATGCTGTGCTGCGCGAGGTGCTCGGTGAGCATGTCAAGCAGGCCGGTTCGCTGGTGGCGCCGGATCGACTGCGCTTTGATTTCACCCATTTTTCCCAGATCGATCCGGAAACGCTGACGGATATCGAATTGCGTGTCAATCGCCGGATCCGTGCGAACGTTTCCACCCAAACGCAAGAGATGGAAGCCGAAAAGGCTTTTAAATCCGGCGCTACGGCTCTTTTTGAGGAAAAATACGGTGATCAGGTTCGGGTGGTTTCCATGGCGGATTTCAGCAAAGAGCTTTGCGGCGGCACCCATACCGGCAAAACCGGTGATATCGGACTTTTCAAAATTGTGAGCGAGTCCAGTATTGCCTCGGGTGTTCGGCGAATCGAAGCATTGACGGGAGAGGCAGCACTTGCGCATGTGCAGAAAACGACCCGTTTGCTGGAGGACACCGCTCATCTGGTCAAAGAAAAACCGGACGCCGTAACCTCAAAAGTTGAAAAGATACTAGGGGAGCTTAAGGCGCTTGAGAAAGAGGTTGATCGTCTTAAGGCCAAAATTACATCCGACTCGGCTGAATTCGACACCGCCGCCGTTAAATCAATTAACAATACAAAGGTTTTGATCCAGAAGGTTTCGGTGGACAACCCCGCCGCCCTGAGGGATTTGGCAGACCGGCTCAAAGAAAAGCTAAAATCAGGCATCGTCGTGCTGGGCAGCGCCAAGGGACCCAAGGCCTTTTTGATCGCGGGTGTGACCAAAGATCTTACCGAACGCTTCCACGCCGGTAATGTCATAAAAGAGATCGCTTCAACGGTGGGTGGCAGCGGCGGGGGACGGCCGGATATGGCTCAGGCCGGTGGCACGAAACCTGAAAAGCTGGATGCGGCCCTGGAGAAGGCTTATAAGGTGATCGAAAACAGCTAACATCCGCTGTTACCATCCTTAAAAAGCAGCGTTAAAATTCACTCTCAAAGCCATCTATTATTCCTTCTCCATTGGAACAATGGAATATTGGAATTATGGGTCGTGTTGAATTTCGTTGATTATAAAGGGAGTTTTTCCGAATTTTTCACCCAATAATCCAGCATTCCAACATTCCAAATATTTAGAGCTGGTATGGAATGGTCGTTGGAAGATGTGTGATCTGTATCAGCCACCGAAATACCTTTTAAGATTCTTTTGATGGTGCGGATCCTAGCGGTTTTTTAGCACATCGATCATGGTGTAAACGGTTCCCGGGTTGCCATCGCTGACTTTGGCGTTTAAATACATCAGCGCATCTAACGTGCCTTTGGCATAAATGTCACGGCCGTTGACATTGTGGCAAAATTCAAAGCGGACCGTTTCGTCGTCAGAAATCAAGCCATAGGTATGCCATGCATGACCGGAAAGGAACGCTTCCGGAATTCCCCATTGAGTCATTTGAATTTCAGGGTCCCGCACTTTGACTATTTGATCTTCACGAAAGTCCAATCCCATCTGATTGAAATAGCGAACCATGGCCTTGGCGGTTCCGCTGGTGTCTGCTTTTCCTTTTTGATGGCTCTCGCTGATTTCTAAGGTATAGCCCTTGAAAAGATCGGGAAAATTTTGAGCGGCATATTCCATCATGGCCTGGAAACCGACAATTTGTTTGGCCATATTCGGTGCGATAACGGCTGATATGGATGATGCCCGCACGGTTTCTTCAAGTTGTTGGCGGTCCCCACCGGTGGTGCCCATGACAAACGGTAATTGGTATTTGCAATAAAACTGAGCATTTGCATTGACCGCCGATGGATGGGTATAATCTGCGCTGAGAAAATCTCCTTGTTTTTGCTTGATCTCTTCAATGGCCCGCTCTCTCTCATCCGGTTTCAACAGGCGCACCGAGACCCCGTCGGCGGTGTGTTCAACCGCCTCAATCTCCGGACCGGTCAGCGAATAGGGTACCAGCTCGAAGCGCTTGTCGGCCAAAACATGTCGGGCCACGTTTACGGCCATGTTACCCGGAACACCGTTTACCATCACTTTGGTAGGTTCCATTTTTTACCCCCCCTAATTTGGTGGATGATCCGTTCAGAATTGAATATTTTCGATTGAATATTGAATAATCAATTATCGAACTTCAATATTCAATATTGCTTGTTAATTCAAGTTATTTGTCAAACTGCAGGTTGAATTAGATTATGTTTGATAATCGAATCGACCAGGGTGTTTAGCTTTGGCATTGAATGGCGTTCATGTTTTTTAAGATTGCGTCTGAGCGTTCGGACGGCCGCCGGAATGTATTGTTCAAAATAGGTTTTTCCTTTGACGCGGCTCAAATACCCGAAAGCGCCCAGAATCTGCAGATTGCGCGTCAACCGGCAATATTGATAACAGCGGCGGAAATTATCGGCATTCAGGTTCACCTGCGCCCGCAATTTTTCCATACCGTATTCGAGCAGTCGGGTTTGGATATCTTGCGGTAATTGGACATAAGGGTCGATGAGGAGTGCTGCCAGGTCGTATTGGATAGGTCCCATGCGGCTTGCCTGAAAATCGATGGCATAAAATTTACCATTTTTAATCATAATATTGCGTGACTGAAAATCCCGGTGCATCAGGCCCAGGCAGGCGTGTTCCAGGGCCTTTTCGGCCAGGAACTCAAATTCCTTTTTAAAGTCATCAAAACTGATTTCCAACCCGAGATATGTATTTAAAAAAGTATCAACAAAATAGCGGCATTCTTTTTCCAGAATCAGCGCTTTGCTGTAACTGGGTGTCTGATAGGTCCAGGCGGGATCGAAGCGCTCGGCACCCATAACCGAAAATTTTATGAGCAGCTGAATCACGGATCGGTACATACCGGTGATTTTTTCATGATCTTCAGCCTGCTGCACGGCTGTTTGCAGATCAAGATTTCCAAGATCCTCTAAAAAAGCGTATCCGGCGAAAGTATCTCCAGCATAAATTTGCGGTACCGGCAGGTCCGAGTCGTAAAGATGCCGGCCGATGTTTACAAATGCATCGGCCTCATTGACCCGCTTGGCTTTGCGGATGCCGTGGTCAACCAGAATCATAGACTTGCAATCCATGCTTAAACGATACCACTGCCGGTCAGATCCATCGCCTTTGAGATGCTCTCGGGAAACGGCGCCGCTTTTGATGCCGGGAAAGACTTGCCGAAAAACCTCGGGTGCCATGATATCGAATACAGCCGATTTGTAGCGTTCGGTGTTACCGATGTCTTTCCAATAAGAGCTTTTGGAGATATAGGCCTTTATTTTTTTTCCTTTGGAAATCATCCGGGCGTATGCATCAATACTGCTGGATGGCATCTCTTCAGGTATAAAATCCAGGATTTCCGGATCCAGCACCTGGATGCCTGTAAACGTCAGCGCTGCGGCCGAAGGCCGAACCGCCGCATCGGAGATCTGATGAAAGGCGGTCACAAAACCACCGGCATCGCATTCGACACTGTTAAACTCGGGATCGTCTGCAAGTACCAGGGTTGCCGGATGCCCATGCTGACGGTGAAATTCGTAAACCTGCCCCAGATCGATGGTGGTAACAATGTCGGCGTTGATTACCATAAAGGGACCCTGGTCCCAGAAATCGGCGACATTTTTGATGGCACCGCCGGTACCCAGGATATCGGGCTCATATCGCGTCTGGATCGGGATAGGGTAGTTCTGTTTGGCGATATACGCTTCGATTTGAGTGCGCAGATGGTGGGTATTGATGATGACCGCTTTGCAACCGGCAGCGACCAGTTTGAAGATCATGATATCCAGGAGGGGTCTGCCCTGGATGGAGAATAATGGTTTGGGAGTGTGGTTTGTGTAAGGTCTCAGCCGCGTACCCAGGCCCGCGGCCAGGATCAATGCTTTCATATGGCATTTCTCATATTGACTGTTTGAGAAAACCGGCAGATTATGCGTTTCAAGATTGCAGGGCTTTCAGTGATTTTTGAATGGCGTCGTTGTAAAGGCGGATATTCTCGACGTCGTCTGATCCTTTTATGCCCTGGCTGGTAAAGAACTCGATTGCATTCTGGTAGCTGACTTTGGAAAGTGCTTCAGGGTGTTCGATTTCCTGTCGTTTATACATGCGGCTTGCTATTGCTTCTATTTTTTTTATCCGTTCTTTGGCTTTGATTGCGTTCTGAGAATGCTTCTGGAAAAATGTTAATACAATCTTGTAGGATTCAAAGTATGTTTTTAAGAAGATTGAAAAAAGCTTCAATTTCCGCAGGCCGGATGATGTGACATTATAGGTGTCGGGTATGGTCTGGTGCGGTATTAAGATAGCGTCGTCGATAAAGGCCTTGATGGTTTTACGGACATAATATTCGGGTGTTTGATCAACATCATAAGCAAATTCGAATTTAAAGAATTTTTGCAGAAATCTATAGTCCGAATGCAGGTCGGAAGCTGAAAATTGAAAGGCATCTTTTTCAAGGATCGCCATGGCTGTAAAGGCAGCGGGAATAAAAAAAGCAATGCAATTGTTTTTGTAATATTCAAGATAAGGTCTGCGGGATACATTGATTTTATAGTTTCTCTCGGAATACGGTGTATCTTTGTCTTTTGTAAGCGCTTCAATGAACTTGCTTTGCACATAAGAATCCAGGGCATGCTGAATGGCATGTACATGATCCAGCACCAGCGTATCGGCCAGTTTGGCATTCTGGGTCGTTAAATGATTGATGTATGTTTCGATAATCGACACCATTTGATTGTATGAGAACGCCTCTCTGGAACAGTTTAGGATCGCACTGGCGACCAGGCCGTAGGCGGTGACAACGGCGGCCCGGTTGATGGCGTTGATGACCCGGTAACCCAGATTCCGGCACAATGCATTTTGGACCTTGGGTTTCATTTCGGCCAGCGGGGTACCGAATTTTTCCAACAGTTCATTCATCAATATGGGCTCGTTGAATTCGATGTATATTTTGCCGTAGCGTCTTTTTAGAAATTTTCTGGCCTTGATCACCCCCCGCAGGTTTTCAGGTTCTTTTTGCCCGCCTTCGAGCTCCTGTAGATATGACTTTTCTTCCAGAACCCTGTCATAGCCAATATAAATTGGAACGATAACCATATCCTCGCAAGCGCCGTTTTTGTAAGCATTCAGGAGGATGGAAAGCAAACCCAGTTTAGGCATTAACAGCTTGCCGGTTCGGCTTCGGCCGCCTTCGATAAACTGTTCGATATTAAATCCTTCTTCAAGCAGTTTATGAATATATTCGGCAAAAACTTTCGAGTACAGGACAGCCCCTCTAAATGAGCGCCGGATGAAAAATGCACCGCCGCTGCGGAACAAAGGCCCCATCGGCCAAAATGACAGATTTTTGCCGGCTGCCACCAGGGGTACCGGCATATTATTATGGTACAGCAGATAGGACAAAATCAGATAGTCGATATGGCTTTTGTGGCAGGGGATCAGGATTAACGGCCCTTTGAGGGACAGCCTTTTGATTTTATTTAGCGCATTGTTGTTGATCGTGACCCCGTCAAAAATGGTACGAATAATCCATCCGACGATGGTTGAATAGATCTTGATATAGGCCGGGTTATAGCCGGCGGCAATTTCTTCAATGTAGGCATCTGCTTTTTTGCGGACTTCATGTATCGGCAGTTCCCGGTTTTTCGAATACGTATCCATGAATTGCTGAAAGCGTGAACCTGTCAGGATGCTTTCTTTCAATTCCTGGCGGGTTTTGCGAACAGGACCGGTTATGCTTTGCCGATGACGGTTCAGCTGGACGAGTAGATTGCGCCGCAGCATCAATGATTGGTAAACAAGGGGCTGCTCTTGAACCGCATCATCCTGAAGATAGGTTTTTAAATTCACCGGCTCTGAAAGCTCAAAGAAGACTTTGCCCGGGTTTTTAAACAACCCAAACAAACGCCGGATGTTTCCGGGTTTGTCTTCAGGGCCAAATAAAATGTCGATAAGGGTCGGGCTTGCCCGGTGGGGATTCTTGCTGAAGAATATCAGTTGCGGAACAAGATAAATCGGTCGGTCGGTGGTTTTTTGTAATTCAATTAAATATTGGATTGGATCTGTTTGGGCTTTGACAAAGCGGCGGTAAAATCCTTTGCGGCTGACCAGGGAAAGAAAACCGGCTTTGTTGTCCAGCAGGGCCTGCCCGATATAGCCACTTTTATAAGGATCGGGGAGGGTCCGATTGCGAATAAGAAAATCGAAATGGGCCACAAACATTTTCATCAGACGGGAAAGGGGCTGCCATAAATAAACGCTATAATCGAAACCAATTTGCGGATAGGGGAGATCGATTTGCTGGTATCGGATGTAATAAAACAGGTATTCAAAATAACTTTTGAATTTGGTTGCGTAAACAATGACGGCGTTGTCTTCAAGCTGCTGAAGTATTGCGGTTTGACCTTTATCCGTCTTAATACCGGAGTAAAAGAGCTTTAATATAAGCGCTGCAACCGCTCCGAGCTTCTTCGGCAGGTAACAGCTATAATGGTTGTGGGTGCCCTTGAGGACCTTATTGATCCATTTGTTCCAATTCTGGCTGAATTTTGCCGCCACCGAATCAACCCTTTTTCTTATGATTGAATATTGATTTTGATTTCAAAATACAGATAACGTTGATATTGTTTGGATGATGATCGATTTGTTTTACACGGATTTCGGAGGATTGACAGTTGGAGTTTGTCTAGAAGTGGTATCAAAACATTATCTCCCCGCTTCAGCGGGCCCCTGAACTTGATCTGCGGTTTTGAAAACACTTCTAAATATTAACAAATCTATAAAGCCTAAGGCTAACAGAATACTTGGCGCTTTGCAATATTTTATTGGGAATGTAAATTAAGCTTGTGAAAACAGATAGTTTATGATAGCTAAAAAGATTGCAGAATTCTTGATCCCTGCTTCATTTGCAAACATTACTTCGCACCCGTCTATAACATTCTTTTTTTAAAAAAGAGCACGCAAGCTTAGAACCAGATAGATTATTGGCTTTACCTTTAATTTTTATTTGACGCTCACAACGAATCATATTAATAATATTGTATGATCCGTCCGAAAAACCTATCTCATTTTTAAACTGATTTTACGTGAAAGGAGGTTAATTCTATATGAAAACTTTAATTGGTGGCGCAATCGCAGCGGCATTAGGCCTCATTGGACTTGTCATTTGGTGGGGACAATTCTTGATGGTTTTGGCCGGTATTATCCCTGCGATGCTTCTGCTGGGCGGTGCTTTAGCCATTTATCTTGGCTTTGACGAGCTTAAAGATACTTGGAAATCAGATGAAGCTGCCGAGCCCTCCTCCGAAGGTGATAAAGACGAAGGTGAAGATGTAGGGAAGTATAAAAAAGAAATCGACGATCTTAAAGAGGAGATTGAAACCCTCAAGAAGGAATAACCGGTTTTCGGTTGGAAAACCATCAGAGCCCGGTGTGCCAGGATGCCGGGCTCTTTTTATTGTAACATTGGTGACTTAACAGCAAATATTAGGATTCTGAAGTGAAATCCAAACATGACTTGCGGATATGAAGGTTTTACTTTTGGGGGGGATTTTTGATTGCGGCGGTGGCCAGGAAATCCGCCCGCTCGTTGCCTTTATCGCCGGCATGGCCTTTTATTTTAACGATCTTTAAATTTTTAAATTTTGTCATCGTTTTTTTGATTGAATCCACCATTTGCTTGTTTGCCCTGGCTTTCCATCCAAGTGCCAGAACTCCGTATGCATAATTACTGTCTGTAAAAATCCGTACGGGAAGATCGGTATTTTTGACAGCCAGTAATCCCGCCTCGATCGCCTTAAGTTCGGCGATATTATTGGTTTTTACACCGATATGTTCTGATATTTCTTTTTCATGTGCACCAAAGCGCAGCAGAACCCCAATTCCCGCTGGACCGGGATTCCCGGAGGAAGCACCGTCAGTATATATACAGATTTGGTCCTTACCGCCGGATGCATCCACCGGCGTTTCTTTTTCTGGCTTTTGAGCTTTGGGCGGCTCGGTATCGAGAGATTTTATACTGCTTTTGTGAACCCAGTATTCGTGCGGCTGGTCCAGCTGATATTTGACCAGGACCTTTCCGTTCTGTTCTGCGGGATTTCCAGTGGCATCAATGGCCACCCAGACCTTGTTTTTTTTAAAGCGCATACGCTTCCAATCCGGTCCGTCTGTTCCCAATGTTGGTCTCCTTATGTTGTCAGAGGTAAGTCACCCGATTCAATTTTTGTGGGTGGAAGTAAATTTAGGCCTCAGTGTTCAGGTTTCAGAATTGACAGGATTGAAATCCCCGCCGGTCGAATGCTGAACACTGACACCTGACCTACTCATTTGTAAAGATGAAATTTCCGGCTGATTTCTGAGAATTTATTAAGTTCGGCTTGCCAGGATTTTATAATTGTTTCGACCGGCTCCAAATTTTCAAGGCGACGGCGTATTTTGCCATCGCCGATAATCAGATCGATCGGCAGGAGCCGGGTTTCGTATTCATAGGGTGGTGGTTTCCATTCGAAATCTTTTTTGTGGTGCTTAATGACCGCCTGAAGCAGCCTCAGGCTGGTCTCATACGGCCGGTATTCCTCCGGTTCCGTAATATGAATTTGAAATCCCCGGCATAGCTGATTCTGCCACTTGTTGGCTGTCGGTTCGAATGCGACCGGCCTGAGGGTGATGCCCGGCATGGATTCGATGTCGACGGCATTTAAAATCTTTGTGGGATCCACATACGGAGCGCCAAAAAGCTCAAAGGGCTGGGCTGTTCCGCGACCTTCGGAAACATTGGTACCTTCCCATAGCACCTGTCCCGGATAAACAAGAGCTGAAGTCGGACTGGGAAGATTCGGCGAGGGTGGAATCCACGGCAGCCCGGTCTGGTGGAAAAACATGGATCGCTGCCAGCCTTTCATCGGCACGACCTCGAGATCACAGCCGATGTTGAAGTGCTCATTGAACAGGCCGGCCAGCTCGCCCATGGTTAACCCATGGCGCATGGGCAGGGGATAGCGCCCGACAAATGAACGGTAAGCTGAATTCAGGATGTTGCCCTCTATTGTCAGACCGGTAATCGGATTGGGACGGTCGAGAACCAAGACTCTCTTATTAAAGGTTTTGGCGGCCTCGAGACAAAAGGATAGGGTGTACATAAAGGTGTACACCCGGGTACCGACATCCTGGAGATCGACAACAAGTACGTCGATGGGGTCAAGCATTTCTTTGGTGGGAATTCGAGTTTGCCCGTAAAGGCTGTATACGGGAATCTGCAAAACCGGATCCGTCATATCACCGGATTCGATCATGTTATCCTGTTTTTCTGCGAAAAATCCATGCTGGGGAGAATACAGGGCGGTCAGCTGGTACGGGAAGCGCTCATGAATCCTTAAGCGGGCATGATTAAGCCTGCGGTCTACCGCAGCCGGATTACACAAAAGTCCCAGACGGCTGTTTGAAATCCATCCTGGCGGTGATTCCAAAAAAAGTTCGAGTCCGGTTTGTACAGTCGCCAAAGGCACCCCTTTCTTTAGATTAAATTCACAACTTTAAAAGTGACTAAAGTTGGAAGTGATCTAAAGTGATCCCGCTATAGCGGGATTATGGAATCCTATCCATTTTATTATAAGATGGAGCGCTATCGACTCATTAACTTTAGGCACTTTAGTCATTTTAGCTCACTTTAGACACTTATTTATTACCACATTGCCAATCGTATCAAAAGTGAAAAAGCTTGACATCATAGGGAATAATTCATACAAATGCAGGCTATTTTCTTTATGGTTGCCCCAAAGGTCAACCTTTTTTATATCATCAGTCATCGTTTTCCAATTACAAATAACGAGTGGAAATCAATCTGACAGGAATTGTTGTTGTCGTCGGTAATTACGGCAGCGGTAAGACGGAAGTATCCATTAACCTGGCGGTGCACCGCAAACTTGCTGGGGTGGATGTACGTATTGCCGACCTCGACCTGGTGAACCCCTATTTTCGAACCCGGGAAGCCAAAGGGCCGCTTTCCGAAATGGGAATTGAGGTGGTGCTCCCGCCCGATCAATACCTTCATGCCGACCTTCCAATCTTAAGTCCCCTGGTAGCCGGTATGATCCGCCAGTCCGCCGAACTGACGCTTCTGGATGTCGGCGGCGATGATGTCGGCGCTACCGTATTGGCGACACTGGAGGATGCTTTTAAGAACAGGCCGATGCGGGTTTTGCAGGTCGTCAATCCGTTAAGGCCTTTTACGGAAACAATTGAAGGCTGTCTCAAAATCCGCGAAGACATCGAGAAGGCCGCCAAGTTAACCGTCGATGGCATCATTGGCAACGCCAACTTAATTGATGAGACTTCGGCGGACGATATATATGACGGATACGAATTTGTTAAGCGCTTATCGGGACAAAGTGGTCTGACACTTGAATTTATTACCGTTGCCCGAAAATTATTGCCTGCAATCGATGTCCGGCGATTTTCCTGCCCGGTTCTACCTATCGAAAGACAGCTGGTTCCACCGTGGCAAAAAGCGCGCCCGTTCGAAAAGCAAAGCCCATCGGGATGAAGGTTGCGGTTTAACGCTTCCAGGGCTATGATGAACTATGTGGATTATTAAAAAAATTAGGTATAATACGCGGTGAAGGAGTACTGATTTATGGCCTATAAGCATTTAGTTGACAAAGATCGATGTAAGGGTTGCGGGTTGTGTGTAACCGTTTGCCCCAAAAAGGTTTTGGAGATTTCCGATGAGATTAACACCAAGGGCTATTTTCCGGCTTATCAGGCGCGTCCTGAAGATTGCATTTTTTGTGCATTATGCTGCACGATGTGTCCGGATGTCGCCATAACGATCAGTGAAATTGAAGAAGCAGCGGCAGTTAAAAAATAAACGGAGGAATGGATATTATGGGAAAAGTATTAATGAAGGGCAATGAAGCCATCGCCGAAGCCGCCATCCGGGCCGGCTGTATGAATTACTTTGCCTATCCAATCACGCCGCAATCCGAAGTTGCTGAATATCTCTCCCAACGGCTGCCGGAAGCCGGTGGTGTGTTTTTGCAGGGCGAGAGCGAAGTGGCGGTATCCTATATGATCTTTGGTGCGGCCGCCAGTGGGGAGCGGGTTTTTACGACTTCTTCCAGCCCCGGCATCAGTCTGATGAGTGAGGGCATCAGTTATATCACCGCAGCCCAGTGCCCGGCGGTGTTTGTCAACATTATGCGCGGCGGCCCCGGTTTGGGAGGTATTTTGCCGTCTCAGGCCGATTATATGCAATCGGTTAAAGGGGGCGGGCACGGAGATTATAAACTGCTGGTAATGGCCCCGGCCAGTGTTCAGGAAGCCGTTGAGATGATGATGGCCGCGTTTTCCCTGGCCGAAAAATACCGCAACCCGGTTATGCTCCTGGGAGACGGGCTGATTGGTCAGATGATGGAACCTGTGGAATTTCCGGAACACCTCAAAGTCAAACCTTCAAATAAAGACGACTGGGCCACCAACGGTATGGACACCCGCAAGCGCAAGGAGCGCAACCTGGTCAAAACGCTCTATCTGGATCCTGAGGAACTCAACTCTCATAATCTGATGTTGAAGGCCAAATATGAGCAGATGGAAAAGGAAGATGTGCGCCATGAAGCTTACAATATCGATGGAGACTATCACGTGCTTGTGGTCAGTTACGGTACCATGAGCCGGGTATGCCGGACTGCCATTGATAATTTGAAAGAACAGGGATTTGAAGTCGGTATGATCAGACCCCAGACCCTGTTTCCGTTTCCGAAGACGGCTATTTATGATGCAGCCGGCAAGCAAAGCTGCCGGGCCGTGCTTTGCGTGGAGATGAGCATGGGACAGATGGTGGAGGATGTTGAACGCAGCGTTTCCGGCCAGCGCCAGGTGCATTGGTACGGCAAATGCGGCGGCGAAGTCCCGACTCCCGAAGAGGTTATGGAGGAAGTTCGCAAACTAGTCAAATCGTCGATTGGTTGAATGGTGGTTTAACCATCAGTTTTATCGCACGAATTAACTATTTAACCCTTCAACAAATCGACCAAATGCAGGAGAAAATTAATGGGAAAAACATTTCAGAAGCCCGAGGCTTTGGCTGATACGGTCACGCATTATTGCCCGGGCTGCACGCATGGGGTAGCGCATCGACTCGTAGCGGAAGTAATTGATGAACTCGGTATCCGCGGCCGGACTGTTGGGGTTGCCCCGGTTGGGTGTGCGGTTCTGATGTATAATTACTTCACTTTCGACTTTCAGGAAGCCGCCCACGGGCGCGCGCCGGCGATGGCCACCGGCATTAAACGCGTGCGCCCCGATCTGGTCGTATTTACCTATCAGGGTGACGGGGATCTGGCCAGCATCGGGATGAGCGAGATTGTGCACGCCGCCAACCGGGGGGAAAAGTTTACGGTTATTTTTATCAACAATGCAGTCTACGGCATGACCGGCGGCCAGATGGCACCCACCACCATGCCGGATCAACGGACCACCACCTCACCCTTTGGGCGCAAAATTAAAGACACCGGCATGCCGATAAAAATGTCCGAACTGCTGGCAGCGCTGCAGACACCGGCTTACATTACCCGGCAGACGCTGCTGAATCCCAAATATATCAACAGGGCCAAAAAGGCCATCAAGAAGGCCTTTACCTATCAATTGGAAAATACGTGCTTCAGTTTTGTCGAACTGGTCAGCACCTGCCCCACAAACTGGGGTATGACTCCGCTGGATGCAATCCATTGGGCTGAGGAAAAGATGCTTCCCTATTTTTCTCTCGGTGTCTTTAAAACTCCTGAAGAAGCTGAAGGCGCAACGAATTCGTGATCCGCAAAAAATGGATAAATTCACTGCCAGCAAAAGGCGCTTGTCAGTGAGTTTTTAGGGGAGGAGGAATAATGCAAAACGAAGTTCAATTTGCCGGATTCGGCGGCCAGGGGATCATGTTAATGGGGCAAATTATGGCTCAGGCCGCCATGCAGCAAGGCTATGAAGTCGTCTGGATTCCATCTTATGGGCCGGAGATGCGCGGCGGGACGGCTTACTGCACGGTGGTTATCAGCGATCGGCCGATTGGCTCTCCGATTATTCGAAATCCGAGACATCTGGTTGCCATGAATCGTCCCTCTCTGGAAAAATTCGCGCCCACCGTCAAATCTGGCGGGACGATCTTCATTAACAGTTCCATCATATCAATAGATGCCGGCCGGGACGATGTGGACGTTATCAAAGTGCCGATTATCGAGATCGCCAGGGAATTGGGAAATGTCAAAACTGCCAATATCGTGGCACTGGCGGCATTCGTAAGCCGCAGCAAGGTGGTCGACTTTGAACTGTTGCGTGAATCGGTAAAGGACAAATTCGCCAAGAGAGAAAAACTGATCCCCCTGAACATGAAAGCACTGGAAGCGGGCAAAAAAGCCGCCATGGCTTGATCGCGATATGTTGTACGCGTTGCGTGTTTCGCGTTTCTTCTATTCGATTTTTAACCCGCAACCCGTAACCCGCAACCCGAAACGCGCAAGAAAATGAAACTAAAAATTCCCGATTATTTCTCTAAAATTAAACCTTATGTTCCCGGTAAACCCATCGAGGAGGTAGAGCGGGAATATGGGATCGGTAATTCCATTAAACTGGCTTCCAATGAAAATCCATTGGGGCCTTCGCCCATGGCGGTGAAAGCAATCCAGAATGCGCTTGAAAACCTGCATCGCTATCCGGACGCCAGTGGCTACGAGCTGATTCAAGCTGTCGCTGAAAAAAATAATATCAATCCGGAACATATCGTTCTGGGGAACGGATCCGATGATATCATTGCCCTGCTCGCCAGCGTTTTATTGGGATCCGATGATGAGGCCATTTTACCGCAACCATCTTTCTTATTTTATGAAATTTCGATTCTCAGTTCAGGTGCGCTACCGGTCTGGGTTCCCCTGAAATCGTTTAAAACCGATCTGAAGGGTATGCTTCAGAAAATAAATTCGCGAACCCGCATAATCTTTTTAAATGTTCCCCACAACCCTACCGGGACCATTATTTCAAGACAGGATTTTGAAGATTTTATCGCCGAGGTTCCTTCAAATGTCGTCGTTGTGCTGGATGAAGCCTATATCGAATTTGTCAGCGCAGCGGACTGCGTGAACAGTTTTGATTTTTTGGAAACCGATAAAACCATTGTGGGGATGCGAACTTTTTCCAAAGCATTCGGATTAGCGGGACTGCGCGTGGGCTATGGCGTTATGCCGGTAACTCTGGCCGAACTGCTTCACCGGGTCCGACAACCTTTTAACGTCAATGCACTCGCCCAGGCAGCAGCGGCCGCAGCCCTTCGTGATATTGAATTTCTGCAAAAGACGGTCGATCTGGTTCATACCGAACGCGAATTTATATACGGTGCCCTTGACAGACTTAAACTGCCTTATATCCGATCCCAGGCCAATTTTTTTATGGTCCAGGTTGGAAAGGGCAGGAGCGCGGATGAGATCTTCGAGAAGCTTCTCAAGCAAGGGGTGATCGTGCGTTCAATGACATCTTACGGGTATTCGGGATATATACGGGTAACTATTGGAAAACATGAGGAAAATATTCGGTTTTTAGAAGCTCTTGAAAAGGTCATCTAAGGCGTTAGGCATCCGCTACCGGGCGTTAGGAAAAACTTTTTTGATTTTGGGTGTCATTCCGCTTGCAGTGTTACATTGGTTCAATTGGTTTGATTGGTTTAATCCGTTCAAGGGATTGGGTTTAAGGGAACCAATTTAACCAATGAAATAACTAAAACCAATCAAACAAGGCCTTGTATCTTGAACCTTTGAACCTTGAACCTGATTTATTATGACAAAATTACTGATAACAATTGACGGTCCGGCCGGGGCCGGTAAAACAACCGTCAGCCGTGCGCTTGCCGAACGGCTGGGATATCGGTATATCGATACCGGCGCCCTTTATCGCGGGGTGGCCTATGAGGTAAAACGCCGTGGAATCGATCCCGAAAATGAAGCCGAACTGGATGACCTTTGTGACCGAATTCAGCTCCGTTTTGAATCGGAAGGGAAGGGATTACGTCTCTACTCGAACAATTTAGACATTTCTGACTATATACGCACACCGGAAATTAGCATGCTGGCATCGGCTGTTTCAGCAAAATCCATCGTCCGAGACTACCTGCTGGAAGTGCAAAGGGAAATAGGCCAAAAGAAAGCAGCGGTTTTTGAAGGACGCGATATGGGAACAGTGGTCTTCCCCGAGGCCGATGTTAAGTTTTTTCTGGATGCATCTTCAAAGACACGCGCGCTGCGGAGATATCAAGAGCTCAACGCCGAATCCGGTCAATCGTTAGAAAAGGTTGCCAAGGAATTGCAACAGCGCGACACAAATGACAGCACCCGGAGTCTGGCTCCTCTAAAGCCGGCCGAGGATGCAATTCGAATTGATTCCAGCGAGTTATCTGTTCAGGAGGTGGTTGAATTAATGTTGTCGCACATAGACAGGAAACGCCAATAGAAATGGAAATAGTATCCATTCCTATCAAATATACACTATTCCTGCCGCTTTTTACAAAAATTTAAATAAATCATTGCATTTTTTTTCCATTCTGTTAAAAATACGAGGTTACGCTAAGCTCAGGCTGGCTGCAATAAAATAGGCTAAGGGGGACTAATTATTCATGGTTGACGATACTAACAAGGACGACACTCAAAATGAAAAGCAAACTGAAATTACCGATGATGCGGCTAATGTTGAAATGAAAATCGAAAGTGAACCGCAAGAGGATGCAATCAAAGCGCAGTCATCATCGGCGGCTTCACCCGAAGATACTTTAAAAGGTGCAGGTGACAGCATGGAAAGCGTGATGGATATGTATGAAGAGAGTTTTAAACGCTTTGCCGAGGGAGAAGTGGTCACCGGCAGAATAATTTCCATAGATAAAGATCAGGTGCTCATCGACATCGGATACAAATCTGAAGGTCAAGTACGGATTCAAGAATTTTTAGATGAAAACGGCAACATCACGGCCAACGTCGGAGATACCATCGAAGTCATGGTTGAATGGTGGGATGATGAGGACGAGCGTGTCCTATTGTCTAAAGATAAAGCTGCCAATATTAAAATCTGGGAATCGATTAAAACCTCCTATGATGAAGAAGGTACCGTCAAAGGTAAGATTACCAACCGGGTAAAAGGTGGATTTTCGGTGGATATCGGCGTTCCGGCGTTTTTGCCCGGATCCCAGGCCGATCTGCGGCCGATCCGAAACCTTGATGAAATGGTCGGCAAGGAGTTTGATTTCAAGATTTTAAAATACAACCGCAAACGCAGCAATATTGTTCTTTCCCGGCGGGCGATTTTAGAGAAAGAACTTGAAGAAAAACGCAGTACAACCCTGTCCACGATCGAAGAGGGCAAGGTCGTTGAAGGCATTGTTAAAAATATAACCGAATATGGCGTATTTGTTGATCTCGGCGGAGTCGATGGACTGCTTCACATTACCGATATATCATGGGGACGGGTGAAGCATCCTTCAGAACTTTTTTCAATCGGCGATCCGATCACCGTCAAGATCTTAAATCTGGACCTGGAAAATGAAAGGGTCTCTCTGGGAATGAAACAACTTACAGAGGATCCCTGGTCCACGGCTGTAGAGAAATATGCCGTCGGCTCCCGCGTGACGGGAAAAGTTGTAAGCTTAACGGATTACGGCGCATTTATAGAGCTTGAAGAGGGCATCGAGGGACTCATCCACGTGTCTGAAATGTCCTGGACACGCAAGATCAGGCATCCCTCCAAGGTTGTCTCGGTCGGAGATGAGGTCGAAGCCGTCGTCCTGGATATAAAACCCGAAAGCCGGCGGATCTCACTGGGAATGAAACAGGTTGTTCCGAATCCATGGGATGTAATCAGTGAAAAATATCCGATCGGCACCACCATCGAGGGGAAATTGAAAAATATTACGGACTTCGGGCTTTTTATCGGTATCGATGAAGGTATTGACGGACTGGTTCACATCTCCGATATTTCATGGACAAAACGGATCAAACACCCCTCCGAGCTTTATAAAAAAGGTGATGTTGTGCAGGCCATCGTGCTGGATATAGAAAAAGAAAACGAACGGTTTTCTCTCGGCATTAAACAGTTGCAGGAAGACCCTTGGCAGACGGTGGTTGAGAGATATGAAGTCGGTAAGGAAATAACCGGAACCATCACCAATCTGACTGATTTCGGCATTTTTGTCGAGCTGGAAGAAGGGATTGAAGGCCTGGTACACATATCTGAAATCAGCAAAGAAAAAATAAAATCACCGATGGAAAAATTCAAGGTGGGCGATGTCATTACTGCCAGGGTTATGAACATCAATATGGAAGAACGCCGCATCGGCCTATCAATCAAAAGACTTGAGATCGAGGATGAACAAAACTTACTCAGCGATTATGTCAACAATATAAGGCCGGCGACTTCAACTTTTGGCGAAATTTTGCGCGAGAATCTACAAGAAAAGCTCAACGAAGACTAAAACCCATCTCAAAAATGCATCTCACGCCCAAGGGCTGCGTTGCGATTCGGTTTAAAATGCTCACGTACTGCGTGTACGCTCCGCTTTTAAACCGAATCGACGCCTTGCCCTTGAACGTGAGCTACTATTTTCGAGATGGGTTTCGTTTATTCGAAAATACTTACATCCCCCGCCCCTTTACGGATGACCTCGGGGGTGTCGTTTATCAGGGAAATCACACTTGACGGTTTTCCCGGTACGACCTCTCCATCAATCACGAGATCAATGCGGTTTTTGAAGACGTCATGAATCAGGGAAGCATCATTAAGGATGCTTCCGTCAGGCATCGTGGCACTCGTGGTGATAATGGGATTTCCCAGTCCATTTACCAGTTCGAGGCATATTTTATGATCCGGCACCCGAATTCCAGCTGTTTTGCGTTTGGTCAACATAATCTTGGGTACCAGTTTGGAACCTTCAAGTATAAAGGTATAGGGTCCCGGTAAAAGCCTTTTCATGGTTTTATAGGCGTAATTGGATACCTTGGCATAGTGGCTGATATTTTTGAGCCCCGAGCAAATAAAACTGAAGGGCTTGCTCTTATTTCGCTGCTTCAATTGATAAATATGTTCAATGGCCTTTTTATTCAGGATGTCACAGCCAATGCCGTAATGGGTATCGGTGGGGTAGACGACGATACCGCCTCTGGTCAAAATGTCGATCGCCTTTTGAATGAGTCGACTTTGGGGATTGATGGGATTTATCTTAAATAGCATACGGTCTCGATTTTTTCGGTATGCCTCTGAAAAAATACGTCTGCGCGCGTTTTCCAGACGACGGGTTCAATATTATCAGCATGTCTACCAGCTGATTTTGAGACTTGAGCTTGTAATTATCGAATTAAAGAAGCTTTACTATTATGTAAAGAAGCCTATTGTCAAGCCGGCAAATTAAAGATTGCTAAAGACGCTCGGTTTTGCTATTGGGTTTTCCAAACCGGGTGCTTTGCACCCGGTTCAACCCACAACGATTGGGGCGCTTCGCGCCCCTGTCTTTTACCGCTTATGGCGGTAAAATCCAAGCCACCCGCATTGCGGGTGGTCGTTGACCCGGATGCCTAACCCGGTTGACGGGAATAGATATCAAAATTCAACCAATACCCTGATATGGACTAACGGAGAAAGCGCATGCCCAAAATACCCCCCGAAGAAGCGTATTCCTTCGATGATGTGTTGCTGATTCCCAATTATTCAGACGTGTTACCCAAGGATGTGAATGTCAGTACCCGTCTGACGCCCAACATTACCTTAAATATACCGATTGTCAGTGCAGCCATGGACACCGTTACCGAGGCAGATACAGCCATCAGCATTGCCCGGGAAGGCGGCATGGGCTTCATCCACCGCAACATGAGCGTAGAGAGTCAGGCGGTGGAGGTTGAAAAGGTAAAAAAATCAGAAAGCGGCATGATTGTCGATCCGGTTACGATTCATCCCGAACAGAAAGTGGCTGAAGTCCTCAATTTAATGGAGAACTACCGTATATCGGGGGTGCCGGTGACCAAAGGGGACCAGCTCGTGGGGATCGTTACCAATCGGGATTTACGGTTTGAAACCGATCTTGAAAAAAATGTTTCTGATGTAATGACCAAAGATAACCTTGTGACGGTACATGAAGGCATCGCCTTGGAAGATTCGAAACAGCTGTTACATCAACACCGGATTGAGAAACTTTTAGTGGTTGACCAAAAGGGACGCCTGACCGGCTTGATTACCATTAAAGACATTGAGAAACTAAAAAAATATCCGAGCGCGTGCAAAGATCGGAGGGGTCGTCTGCGGGTAGGCGCAGCGGTTGGCATCGGTCCGGATATGGAAGCGCGTGCGGAAGCCCTGCTAAATGCAGGTGCTGACGTAATTCTAATCGATACCTCGCACGGACATACTGAAAATGTCATTTCGGCCGTGCAGACATTAAAGGGCAACCACAAGGACCTGGAGCTCATCGCCGGCAATGTCGGAACGGCCAAAGGCGCCGAGGATTTGATCAATGTCGGTGTCGATGGTGTTAAGATCGGCATCGGCCCGGGTTCCATCTGCACGACCCGTATCGTTGCCGGTATTGGTGTGCCTCAATTTACCGCCATTATGAACTGCCGGGCTATTTGCGGTAAAACCGGCGTCCCCCTGATCGCAGACGGCGGTATCCGGTTTTCAGGGGATATTACCAAGGCAATCGGTGCCGGCGCTTCTGCGGTTATGATCGGCGGCCTGTTTGCGGGCACCGATGAGACGCCGGGGGAGCAGATCTTCTTTCAGGGTCGCAGCTATAAGGTGTACCGCGGTATGGGTTCGATTGAGGCCATGAAAAAAGGCAGCAAGGACCGCTATTATCAAACCGAAAAGGCCGATGAAGACAAGCTGGTTCCGGAAGGTATCGTCGGCCGCGTACCTTACCGCGGAAGCCTTGCCGGAACCATTTTCCAGCTCGTTGGCGGATTAAAGGCCGGTATGGGGTATGTCGGCTGTCACACCCTGGACGAGCTGCGCGAAAAGGCGCGTTTCGTGAAAGTCAGCGCTGCCGGCATGCGCGAAAGCCACGTTCATGATGTAATAATTACCAAAGAGGCACCCAACTATTCCCTGGAATAAATTCTGAAATGCGACCATCGACCTGTTCTGAAACATTTGCAGCCGGCCAATTTTTTCAGAAAATGGTACACAAAGAAAAATCATTTATGATATAAATAAACGTCTTGCCCATTTGCCCTCACAAGAGATCGATCTTTATTTGAGTTTTAATTTTTCAATCCAGTTTCAATTTTAAAGCGAGTGATTCATGAGCGAAGCTGTTCCCGATTTTGTCCATCTGCATGTCCATACCCAGTACAGCCTGTTAGACGGCGCTATCCGTATTGATGACCTCTTAAGGCGCACCTCTGAATTTGAAATGCAAGCCGTAACAGTTACCGATCATGGTACGATGTTCGGGGCGATAGAATTTTATCAAAAGGCCATAAAGGCGGGGATAAAGCCCATTATCGGTTGCGAAATCTATGTGGCTCCCCGGACCCGGTTTGATAAGACCCCCCTGGACAATAAAGATCTTTCGCATTTGATCTTGCTGGCTAAAAATAATGAGGGCTACCGCAATCTGTGTAAACTGGCCACAGCTGCGCAGCTTGAAGGCTTTTACTACAGGCCCCGTATTGATAAACAAATCCTCAAAGAATGCAGTCAAGGTTTGATCGGTTTAACCGCCTGCCTGCACGGCGAGGTTCCACGTCGTATTCAGCAGGGGCACATCGACCAGGCCGAGGAGGTGGCCCGCGGGTATCGTGAAATTTTTGGGGAGAATAATTTCTTTCTGGAAGTCCAAAACAACGGTATCGAAGAGCAAGAACAGGTCAATCAAACCCTTTTAGATATCAGCCAGCGACTATCGATTCCCCTGGTGGCCAGCAATGACTGCCATTATCTGAGTAAAGAAGATGTGCGCGCCCATGATGTTCTGCTGTGCATTCAAACCGGCAAAACGATTCACGACAACGAGCGTTTTAAATTCCGGACCGATCAGCTTTATTTTAAATCTAAAGCTGAAATGCACGCCGCATTTAAAGACTATCCGGGTGCGCTCAGCAATACTGTGGAGATTGCCCGCCGGTGCCATATCGATTTTGATTTTAAAACCTACCACTTTCCACGGTTTGCCGACGGGTCGGAGTCGGGCAGTGATGCGCTTTTCACCCAGAACGTCCGAAAAGGGTTTGAACAACGGATTCAGCGGCTCAAGGCAAAGGACCCGCAGATCGATGAAGCCCCTTACCGTGAACGGCTCGAATACGAAATTTCGGTCATACGCAAGATGGGGTTTTCGGGCTATTTTCTGATTGTGGCCGATTTTATTCGTTACGCCAAAGAGAACAATGTGCCCGTCGGGCCCGGGCGGGGCTCGGCTGCCGGCTCTCTGGTGGCTTATAGCCTGGGAATTACCGATTTGGACCCCATCGATCACGGCCTCATTTTTGAGCGCTTCCTCAACCCGGCGCGCAAGAGCATGCCGGATATTGATGTAGATTTTTGCATCGACGGCCGGGAAGAAGTGTACAAATATGTGGTCGACAAATACGGGGGAGGGGATTATGTCGCTCAGATTATCACATTTGGAAAACTGAAGACCCGGGCGGTTATCCGGGATGTCGGCCGTGCGCTGGATATTCCGCTGGCCGAGGTGGATGCCATTGCGAAAATGGTACCGGACATCTTAAACATCAGCCTTGATGAGGCCCTGGAGCGGGAGCCCCGGCTGCGCGAACTTGCGCGTCAAAAGCCTGAAATCGATGAGCTCATCCAAATCTGCCGGGTCCTGGAGGGCCTCCCCAGGCATGCATCGACCCATGCGGCCGGCGTGGTCATCGCCGACGAACCCCTGGTCAACTATATGCCGCTTTATCGCGGGAAAAAGGGAGAGGTGGTCACCCAGTATGATATGAAAATGGTCGAGAAAATCGGGCTGGTGAAGTTTGATTTTCTGGGTCTGCGCAACCTGACGGTCATTGCCAACACCCTTTCACTGATCGAGGGCCAGGGGAAAACGCCGCCGGATCTCGAGACCATCGAATTGACCGATGCCGACACTTACCGCCTTTTGTCTGCCGGGGATACCACCGGCGTGTTTCAGTTAGAAAGCTCGGGAATGAAGGATTTACTGGCCCGGCTCAAACCGGAGTCATTTGATGATGTTATCGCATTGGTAGCGCTTTACCGCCCCGGACCGATGGAAAGCGGGATGATCGATGATTATGTGGCGCGCAAGCATGGTAAAAAGAAAGTGGAGTATCCGCTGCCCCAGCTGGAGCCGATCCTGAAAGAAACTTACGGTGTGATCGTTTACCAGGAACAGGTCATGAAAATCGCCAACGATTTGGCCAACTATTCCATGGCAGAAGCCGACGATCTGCGCAAAGCCATGGGCAAAAAGATTCAGGCAATCATGGCCGAACACCGCGAGCGTTTTGTGACCGGCGCCGCCAAAAACCAGATTGACGCCGATGAAGCCGCACCGATATTTTCTTTGATGGAAAAATTCGGCGGTTACGGGTTCAACAAATCCCACAGCGCGGCTTATGCCCTGATCGCCTATCAAACGGCCTATCTCAAGGCCCATTTTCCGATCGAATTTATGGCCGCCTTGCTGACCAGCGAAATGAACTCTACCGACGGTGTGGTCAAATACATTGCTGAATGTCGCAGTCACGGCATTGCGGTTTTGCCGCCGGATATCAATTACAGCGATAAAGCCTTTAACGTATACGGTGATAAGATCCGCTTTGGTTTGGTGGCCGTCAAGAATGTGGGCGAAAATGCCATTGAAGCCATCATTGCGTCCCGCGGAGACGGCGGTTTCACATCTCTTTTTGATTTCTGCGAGCGCGTGGATTTAAAAAAAGTAAACAAACGGGTGGTCGAATCTCTAATTAAATGCGGCGCATTTGATTCCACCGGTGCGAACCGCTCCCAGATGATGGCCGCCCTGGAAGATGCGCTGGATTACGGCCAGCGTGTGCAAAAGGAGCGTCTCGATCCTCAGATAGGCCTATTTGACGGAACGGTAAACCCGCAAGTCATCAATGCGCCGGCGCTTTCGGAAATCGAAGAGTGGTCGGAAAAGCAGCGCCTGGCATTTGAAAAGGAATCCCTCGGGTTTTATATCAGCGGGCACCCCTTGAAACGCTATGAAGATTTACTCGACAAATTTACCAATGCCAATGCGATTTCAATCAAAGAGCTGAAAAACGGCGATGCCGTTCGCATCGGCGGCCTGATTCGCAACACCAAGATTATCAAAACCAAAAGAGGCGATTTAATGGCCTTTGTCACCATCGAAGATCTGCACGGTGCGGTTGAGGCCACGGTGTTCTCGCGGGTGTATGCCAGTGTCAGCGAGCTGCTCGTCGAGGATAAGTCTATTCTGGTTCAGGGGCAAATCCAGAAGGATGAACAATCGGTTAAAATTCTGGCTGAAAAGGTGGTTGCCATGGATAAAGCGGAGGAAACCTGGACGGCCAGCATCCATTTTAATTTAGAGATTTCGCGTACAGACCGCGAGGACCTTGCAAAACTGCATGAGCTATTAAAAAAACATCCGGGCGGGTGCCGGGCCTATTTACATCTGCGCAGTTCCGAAAACACCGACGCCATTATTGCCCTGCCGGATTCTTTGAAGCTAAAGGCCGGCGGGGCTTTAACCCGGGAAGTCAATGGATTGCTGGGCTACAACGCGGTTGAGACCCAGTGCCTGGCGGCAAAAACCGATCACAGGCGAAATAATTATCGAAATGCGAATTATCGTTATAAAAGTGACTAAAGTTGGGAGTGAACTAAAGTGACTAAAGTTATGGTGTCGCTATGCTCCATCTTTTTTAGTAAAATAAATGAGGGGTCGGGGCGTTTTTCCCTTATACCCATTTGCGGCAAGTACGGGCATCTTCAGATAAAGTCAGAGGGCCCGCCCGGGCCTGTCGAAAAATGCGGTTGGAAAAACTCCCCGGCCCCTCAAATAAATAGAATTCCTAAAATATAGGCACTTTAGATCACTTTAGTCACTCAAGTCACTTTTTGTACCGCATTGCCAAACGCGGTAAATGCTTTCAGAATTTAAAGGTAGAGAAAATTATGGCCAAATCTGACCTTACCGTTTACCCCATACTGCTGGCGGGCGGAACCGGAACCCGGCTGTGGCCCATCTCCAGAGCGCTGTATCCCAAACAACTGGTCCGGTTCATCGGGGAAGATTCGCTGCTGCAGGCGACAATTAAACGATTACCGCCGGTACTGGATATCCAAAATGTCAAAGTGGTGTGCGGCGAGCAGCATTTTCATGAAACCGCCAGACATATTGAAAATCTGGGTCTCAAACCCGAGGGCAAATTGATATGCGAGCCCAGCGGCCGCAACACGGCGCCCGCAATCTTACTGGCGGTGTTACATTTACTGGCCTTCCAGGAAGATGCCGTTTTATGTATTTTTCCGGCTGATCACGTCATCACAGATCTGGACAGCTTCCACGAAAGAATCAAAGCCGCTATAAAGCTGGCCAATGACGGCTATATCGTCACCTTCGGAATTCAACCCCATTACCCCGAGACGGGCTATGGTTATGTCGAGGGGGGAGCCCAAGCAGCCCATGGTGCCCTGACGCTCGAGCGATTCGTTGAAAAACCCGATTTGCCAACCGCCGAAAACTACATTAAAGCCGGAAATTTTTTCTGGAACAGCGGGATGTTTGCCTTCAAAGCCTCGGTCATTTTATCCGAATTTAAAACCCACCAGCCTGAATTGCTCGCAAAAATGAAAGCGATCTTTACGGTGGATAAACCGATCGCTAGAAAGGATTATGATCAACTGACCGATATCTCTATCGATTATGCCATTATGGAAAAGACCGATAAAGGCGCTGTACTGCCTTCCGACATTGGCTGGAGTGACATCGGATCGTGGAAATCGCTTTATGATTTTCTGAAAAAAGATGCCGATAATAACGTTGTCGATGGTGATGTCATTATGCAGGATACCCGCAATTGCTTAATTCTCGGCCATGATCGTTTGATCGCCACCAACCGGTTGCGAAATATGGCCGTGGTGGAAACCCCGGACTCGGTTTTTGTCTCTGACCTCGAACGCAGCCGTGATGTGAAATCGATCGTTTCTAAATTAAAGGATCAGGGACGCCGGGAGTTTCAACAGCATCGCAGCGTGTATCATCCCTGGGGAATATTAAAGCGGCTCGAGCACACCGACAGCTGTACAACCGCCGCTTTGACGGTTTATTCCGATTCTGCGCTCAGCCTGCCGGTGAATCAGAAAACGACCTATCATCTTTTCATTGTCAAAGGGCAGGCGACCGTCAGCACCGGCCCCCATCAAAAAATACTGAATCCGGGAGAATCTTTCACCTGCAGTGCCGAAGACCGGGTGCGTATCGAGAATTCAATAGAAACCGAGCTTTCTTTGATTCAGCTGGCGCTGAAAAGCCAAACCGATGTTGACTGACATTTGGTTTGCTGCAAGTAATCTGAGTTAATCCAAAACACTTCCCATCGCATTATCCATTCTCTTCCGATTCATTTTCCCGTATCACATGGTAGCAGCAAAATTTGACAGCAGACTGAAAGAGTTATAAAATTTTTATATAAATTTAATTTTATCGGACAACCTATACTCCCATTCGTCACCGCTATCGAAATGAATGAATACCCATCTTTGCAACTTGCCTGGAAAAATGGTTCGAAATTTACCCCACTTCTAAACACGAGGAGAAAATGATGAAGAAAATTATCGTACTTTTCTGCTTTATTTTCATACTGTCCATTCCATCAACATCTAATGCCTTTGGCGTCGAAATTGCCGGCGGGGCCTGGTATCAATCGCCAAGCGGGGATTTGTCATTTGATAAAAGATCAAAAGACGATGACCTCGACCTTGAAAATGACCTCAACTACGATGATAAATGGCGGGCCGGCGGAAGGCTGATCATCGACATGCCCGCCGCCATTCCGAACCTTTACATTATGGCGACACCGCTAAAATGGGATGAGAAAGGCAGCAAAGATGTGAGCTTTAGCTTTGGGGGTGAAACTTTCGATGCCGATACGCCTTTTGATTCGGAATTAAAACTGAACCACTTAGACGTTGCGCTATTTTACGGCCTGCCTTTTGTCAAGTCCGGTACCGCTGATGTGCTCAACATCGACCTTGGACTCAATTGCAGGTTGTTGGATTTTGAAGCCTCGGTAGATCAGAAAGAGACCGGGATAAAAGAGTCCGAAAGCTACTTTCTGCCAATTCCCATGATTTATACCGGCGTTCAAATTGAACCCTTTAAGTATGCGGCACTTGAATTTGAAGGTCGGGGTGTCGGTTGGAGTTCCAATTATTATTTAAGCCTGATTGGAAGATTGAAGATAAAACCCTTTAGTTCTTTTTTTGCGGCCGGTGGTTATCGGTATGATAATATAAGTATCGATTATGAGGATGTTGAGGTCGACGCCAAGTTCCAGGGGCCTTTTGCTGAAGTCGGTTTTGAGTTTTAAACCCGGTTGCAAATCCATCAGCATGAAACAATCAACAAATCAGTCGATAGAATCGAAAAAAGTCATACCGGTACAATCGCGAAAATCGTTTTGTTTAGGCCTCATCAGCCAGATAGCTGTATTTCTCCTTTAGCTTATAGCGCTCAAGCTTGCCAAAAACATTCTTGCTGAGTTCTTCGACAAATACCACCCTGCGGGGACGTTTGTAGCGGGCCAGTTCATCCGATTCCAGGCAATAGGTTTCGATATCCTCTTCCTGCAGCTCGCTGTTTTTTCGTATGATCAGCGCAATTACGCGCTCTCCCCACTTTGCATCGGGCAAGCCGATAACGGCGGCGTCCTCAACTAACGGATGTTTCTTAAGAAACATCTCCACTTCCTGGGGATAGATATTCTCGCCACCGCTTAGAATGGTTTCATCAACCCGGTCCACGATCTGCATCCAACCGGCCTCGCTTAAATCGACGACATCCCGAGCAAACAGCCAGCCATCATCGTACATCGGTGCTTTTTCCGACAGATAATACTGGGTAATATTTTGGGGTCCCTTCACAATTAGCTGCCCCCTGCCGGGAGGTGTAACCTGCATATCTGCCTTGGCTTCATCTTGATTAATGTCTACCGCGCGGGTATCCCAGAAATAAGTGGACTTGCCTATCGTGGTCCATGATTCCTCGGGGTCGTAACCCGAATGCATGGTGGTCGTATTGGAGCAGTTTTCGGTCATCCCGAACGTATTGAGCAAATGGCAGCCAAACACCTTGTGGACCCGTTCAACCATGCTTTTATGGTAGGGGGAACCGGCGGTGCGGATGAGCCTGAGCGGTTCGAAAAGATCCCGGGATAAGTTCTGTTGCTCTGCCAGATCGAGCAATTGCATTATCTGGGTCGGCACCGCCATGAGCTCGGTGGCTTTGCAGTCAGATACCAGTTGCAGAATCCGGCCAGGATCGTACCTGCCGGAGTCTATAAAGGTGGCGCCAATAAAAAGGTAGGCCATGAAAAAATTGGTGGCACCGCCGTGGATTACCGGAGCCGCGGTTAGTCCGCGTTTACCGCGATCCAATCCCATTTCCAGACAATATTGAATGGCCGACCAAAGTTGGGTTGTGTGGGTATAACTGGCGCCTTTGGGATATCCGGTCGTACCGGAGCTGTAAATCACGGAGGCAAGGTCCATTTCTCCCGGGCCCTCCTCAACGGGTTCGCCGTCAGGGGATTCGGTAATTTCCGCGTAAGTATAAATGTTTGGCGGAAGGCCTCCGGCAGCGCCCGCACACAGAAAAATGCTTTCGTCATTGAGTACCAGATTATTGAGAAAGTCGGAATTAAAAATAACCGCCCTGGCCTTTACGTGTTCGGTCAGATAACCAATCTCCCGGCCCCTTAAACGGAAGTTCCACAGGTTGGCGATGGCACCCAACTTATGTACGGCTAAAATAGCGACATAAAGTTCGGTACAGTTCAACATAAGCAGACCAACGTTATCACCTTTGTGTACCCCCTTTGCGGCGAGCCAGTTGGCCAGTCGGTTCACCTGTTGGTTATACTCCCGGTAGGTTAGGCTTGCCTCCGGACCGACGATGAATTCTTTCAGAGGTGATCTGTCTACCTGTTTTCGTAACACGTCAACGGTTGTCCCAAACATAATCAGCACCTCCTTTTGAAGTGGTTTCAAAATCCCGCGGGTTTAATTCGCTGGGATGACCGGTACAAGAAGATGAGAATCATACCTGCCGCCGGTGTAAATAATGTGCTCTCCCCGGTTTACGGTTGACATATGCCCGATAGAGTTCATTTCATCCGGGTAGGTATAAATATCACTGCCCTGCACCACGATGCGCAGCTTTTCACCGCGTTCAAACAGGGTACTGGAAGGCCAGATCTCTATTTCTACGGGGACGATTTCAGCCGCTTTTAACTTTATCTCTCGTTTGTGTTGGTAATAAGGCTGATAAGCAGTCGATCTCTTCTGATCGAGTTCACGATGAGAAACTCTCAGCCAGCCAAGGGCGACGGGGCCGTCATTATGGCAGCTAAAGAAAGGAAAAGTGGCAACTTCGTTGCTGCGGTTAACTTTCTGTATCGCCACAAACAAATCCATGTCATCGCTGCCATGCGCCTGTACCCAGAGCTTCAGCTTCATGTATCCGGTTAATTCGGTTTTGTGCGCGAACTCGAATTCAAACCGGGCATTTTCAGTTTTATCATTTGGGTCATCCACCTTATAACGGACCTGAGTTTCTTCTTCAAAGGGCGATTTGCTCAACCCGCCATCCAAGGCGTTTAAAAACAACTTGGTATATTGTGTGCGTGCCAGGGGCCATTCGTTTTCGCCTCTTGAATTTCCTACAAAAAATTGTTCTCTGACCTCAAGGGTAACTCTGGGCCAGTATTTTACTTCGCTATCGATGCCCTTCAGAAACAGATCGAAAAATTGTCTCTGTTTGCGAACGTGCAGGTAAAAATGTTGCCATTTTTTAAGTCCATGAACCCATAACCACTTATCCTTTGACGCTATTTTCTTGAAACCTTCGATTGTGCCCCGTGTGTGCAGACCATGGTCCGACCAGCTCGCTACGGCAAAAACGGGTATCTTTATCTTCGATAGGTCGGCATTTTTAGCGGCCCAGTAAGCATCAAACAGGGGATGTTTCCTGGCCATTTCCAAAAGGTCTTCGACTCGTGTGGCTGAAAAACTCACGCTGGGCAGCCACATGGCCAGAAACTCCGTTTCCGGGATGCCGCCGTGAAATGCCAATTCACGGTAAAAATCGGATACACCTTCCCAGGGATTGATGGCCGCCAGATGGGGCGGGTTAAGTGCTGCCACCTTCCACTGGCTCCATGCCAGATAAGAGACCCCATGCATTCCAACCTTGGCATTACTCCAGCTCTGGGTCCCGGCCCATTCGACCAGATCATGGCCATCCATGGCTTCCTGCTCGCTAAGAAGTGTTAGATCGCCTTCAGAGCCCCAGGAACCGCGCGGGTCTGGATGAATAACAATATAGCCGTTTGCGCACCAGTAAACAGGATCGGCGGCTTCGAAGATTGCAAACTTGGAAAGATCGCTGTCGCACACGCCGCAGCCGGGAAAATACTTATACTTAATGCGGCCGTGCTTACCATAGGGGGACCACGCAATCAGAACCGGATATTGCCCCTTTCGGTCGGGACGAAATACATCTGCGTAAATCACAGCACCGTCACGCATCGGCACGGTCACGTCATACTCACATCTAATTCCCGCTTCTACCACAGTTCGCGGATTGCGACCGGGGTATTTCCCCTTAGAAAGCGACAAACCTTTCCGGAATGAAATCGCGATTTTTTCTTTTCCCATAATAAATGACCTTTCCGGAATAATGTTAAACAAACAAAAACAAGATCAAAAAAGTAATCAAAAGTACATGGAAGTCTCAGGCTTGGCGTACTGGTGTGATGGCGTATTGGAGTGCTGAAAAAAAGATATCAGTCCTTCAGCCATTACGCCAACACGCCAATGCTCCAAATTGCGTACTTCTATCCTTGATTAAATTCCTTTTGGTTATGGGTAGATTAATAAACAGCATATATCAGCTTAAGCTCTCATACGCCTCATTGGCTTCCTGATACAAAAGGCTTTTCTGACCCTGGTAGCGGGGGGAGAAATGGAAAATTGTAAACTGTTTGGCGCCGCATTTAGCCGCCAGCTCACCAGCCTGCCGGGCGGTGAGGTGGAACTTTTCCCTGGCGATGGCACGGTCTTTGTTCAGAAAAGCGGCTTCGATAAAAAGATGGTTGGCATCTTTGGCAAATTCAACGATTTTTTCTTCATTGGCATCACTGTGAGCCACATCGCTGATGTAGACAATTTTTTCGCCCGGCGTAATGAGCGTAATTTTCTCGGCGAGTTCTCCGAGTTTGAATTGCCTTTTCTGACCGTGGCCTTCCATAACGGCCTCAAAATCCGATTCCGGATCAACCTGGCGGTACAGCGCTTGCTTGAATCGCGACAGCCAGGGGCCGGTTTCAAGTCCAAGGGCATTCAGGCCCTCTCGCACAATGTTGACGTGAAAATTTTCATGAATCGAAAAGCCAAGACAGGGAAGGCTGTGGTCCAAAATGACACCGAATACGCGAAACCCCGCTTCCGCCAGCAGCACGCCGCTGAATATGCGCTCGGCCGTCTTATCCCGGGCTAAAAATTTATCCCGGCAGGGATAGGTCTTTGTGATCAGAAGCTCCGAATGAACCTCGGTGAGCTTTAGCGTCAGGCGGTATTGATAATTTTCTACCAGATTCCAGGCATAGCCGGCGAGTTTGCCTTCGGCGTTTTTTAAAAATCCCGGCGGACCATACAGGCACAACTGCTTTTCGCGACCCAGAAAAAGCCGCAGAAGTCTGTCGAATCCGATAAAATGATCCATGTGGGTGTGGGTGACAAACACATGACTGACTTTGAGAATATCTTTGGGCGAAAGTGCCTGGATATCGCCGAGGTCAAAGAGAACTGCGCGGTTTTCAAAAAGAAACGGAATGTATAAGCCGGGGTCATCAAAAGGCCCGTTGACCAATCTGGGGTGAAAACGAGGACGCATCAGGCTGGCAGGAATTTTTTAACTTGCTGGTGGACACTCAAATAGATGTCTTCGTCCGATCCAAAAATATCAATAACGTCTTTATGTTTAATGAGCTTTTCAATAATAAAGGCCGTCAGAAATAGGCTGACCACATGGGGCTGCGGAACGAGGTTGCGGATGGGTGAAACCTGATAGTCGATTTCAAAATCGTCGGCGCGCCCCAATTTTTCCAGGCAATTCTTGATTTGCTCTTCAAGCGCATTTTTGTTGGTGGTTTCCACCAGATTGCTGTCTACGAGTTTCATCGCAATTGCGTTGGATAGGTGATCGATACAATCTTTGATGGCATTAATTGCGCGTTTGCGCTCATGCTCTTTTTGGGATTCAATCTTGGATAGAATGCTGGCCTCGCGGGTGCTTGGACGAAATACCTTGGCCATGGTCTCACCTTCTGTTTGAAATGTTTGTTATCGGAAATGTGGTGGCATCATAATGGGGAAAACGCTTATTTGCAAGCAAAATATTCAGTGGATATAATCCTAAAGTTTTCCCCGAAACCGGTCGATATCATTGGTGATGGCCACACTAACGAAAAAATATACGGATTCAGATCAAGGCCGCTCTGGATTGAATTGCAGCGGGATGGACGAATCTACCGATCTGGTAAACCATTTGTTGGAAAGCGGTTGCCTGACCGATAAGCAGATCGAATATGCCTGCCGCGTGCAATCCAAACTCGAAGCCTCACGTCCACTGCTGCAAGTTATCAAAGAACTCAAATTTATCACCGATGAGCAGATTAAAACAGCCATTCGGGAAAAGCCTGTTTCTCTGACCATCGGTGACCTCCTGGTGGAAATGGGACATATCAAGGCGTCCGATTTGCGCCTGGCTCTGGCCATTCAGAAAGAGGAAAAATCAAAAAGAAAAATTGGAGAAATCCTCGTCGATAATCAATTAATCGAGGAACAGGTGCTGGTAGAGACCCTTTCTCTACAGCATGGGTTGCCGTATGTTACGCCTGAATGGAGCGCCATCGATCGCGAACTTTTTTCAAGGGTTCCGCTGAAATGGTATGAGACGCATCATATTTTGCCGATCCGGGCTGAAGGTGCCAAAATTATTGTGGCCTTTTCAGATCCGTCGGATCAGGAGGAACACCAGGCAGCCTGCCAGGTATTCGGAGATAATATTATCCCCGTCGTCGCCTGTAAAAGCGCCATCAAAGATGTGGTGTTGAAAGCCCAGCGTGGAGAAATGAAAAAGCAGATCTCGACGATGGATGAGCAGTTTATTTCTAAACTGGTCGATGATATCATCCTGGCAGCCGTTCAAAGAAATGCCAGCGACATTCATATCGAACCCTTAAACGAACATATGCGCGTCCGCTTTCGCCAGGACGGTGTTTTAACCCACTTCGATGATTTTCCGCTGGAGGCTGCACCCGCGGTCGCCAGCCGTGTCAAGGTCCTGTGCGAGGTTGATATTACTGAAAAACGCCGGCATCAGGGTGGGCGTTTCTTTTTTGATCACCCCGAGGGACAGCTTGACCTGCGCGCATCCTTTTACGTTACGGTGCATGGTGAAAAGATTGTACTGCGGCTTCTGAATCGTCACAGTCAACTGCGTAAAATTGAAGATATCGGTTTATCTGCTCGCATATTGCAACGATTTTTAGAAGAAGCGCTGGATTTGCCCAGCAGCGTACTTCTGTTCACCGGGCCGACCGGTTCCGGGAAAACAACGACAGTCTACAGCTGCCTTCACCATATTTTAAATCCGCAAATGAGTATTATTACCGCGGAAGAGCCGGTTGAGTATGTCATTGACGGTATATCCCAATGTTCGATCAATCCCAAAATCGGGCTGACCTATGAAGAAACGCTGCGTCATATACTGCGCCAAGATCCCGATGTTATCGTCATCGGGGAAATCCGGGATCATTTTTCTGCTGAAGTTGCCGTCCAGGCGGCTCTGACAGGACACAAGGTTTTGACAACCTTTCACACCGAAGACTGTGTCGGCGGGCTGATACGGCTGTTGAATATGAAAATTGAACCCTTTATGATTGCCTCAACCGTCATCAGTGTTATGTCGCAGCGGCTTTTGCGAAAAGTATGTCCGTCCTGCGCTGCACCGTATAAACCCACATCCCTGGAACTGCAACGGATCGGTTATACGCTGAATGATTTCAGCGGAGCCCAGCTTCGCAAAGGCCGCGGATGTCCCAATTGCCAGTATACCGGTTATAGGCGGCGCGTGGGGGTATTTGAGCTGCTTATTATCGATGAATTGGTTCGGGATGCCATCCTTGAGCGCAGGTCGAGCAAAGCGCTTCGTCAGATCAGCATCGAATCCACCGGCCTGGTTACACTTTTGGAGGATGGAGTTGTTAAGGCTGCGTCCGGCGTCACCACCTTTGATGAATTGCTGCGCAGCCTGCCACGTTTGCAAAAGCCGAGACCGATGCCCGAATTGCGGCGCTTGATAGGAGATTCGTTATGAATACAGATAGCTCTCTGATTGAACTGATCAACAAAAACGTAACCACAAAAAGAGTCAAGCTTCCGGCGTTTAACGGGACTGCTCTCCGTATTCAGAATGAGATTGCCAAAGAGGAGCCCGACACGCGTATGATTGAAAAATCAATCGTCAGTGATCAATCGCTTACCGGAGAGGTTTTACGTGTTTCCAATTCCTCCTTTTATAGAGGCCTCAGTCAGGTGGCCACTGTCAGAGATGCGATTATCCGGCTGGGCAGCAAAGAAGTATCCAACATCGTCGCCATGGTTACCTTACAGCATAATTTCCAGTCCAAGGATCCGGTGGTGCACAAAATTATGGGTAAACTCTGGCGGCATTCGGTGGGATGTGCGATGGGTGCGAGTTGGCTCGCCAAACAAACCGGATTTCTGACAATATGTCATGAAACTTTCATAGCCGGTCTGCTTCATGATGTGGGTAAGCTTTTTGTCCTGAAGGCCGTTGACGATATGAGAATTTCAGGGGATATTGAACATCGGCCGTCCAATATGCTCATAGATGAGGCCATGGAAAAACTGCATACCGAACAGGGAAATTTGCTCTTGAATAATTGGAACCTGCCGGAAAAATACTGCCTGATTGCACGGGATCACCATAAAGAAGATTTTGATTGCAATGACCATTTGCTCGTGCTGGTTCGGCTGGCCAATCACATGTGTCATAAAAAGGGAATCGGTTTGGTCGAGGACCCATCGATCGTTCTCATGGCGACCCCGGAATCACATCAACTCCAATTATCCGAAGTGGACCTGGCGAGATTGGAAGTTCTACTTGAAGATTCTCAAGTCCTCAGTGCATAAAGGCTGGTTCTTCCGTAAAAACGTTTCAATTTTTGGTTTCAGGTCTCAATCTCCTAGTCCAGAAGATTCAGCACAATGATTTGTTGGATTCGTTTCATTAGTTTCATTGGTTGAATTGGTTGGTTTAATCGGAACCAATTGAACGAATTAAACCAATCAAACCAATAAAACGAATCGAACAGATTCTGGTACACTTAACCTCTGAACCTCAGGCCTTATTCCGCATCTTCAACGATTAGCTGGATCGTCTTATTTGCATTCCAGCGATTCCAGCGCAACCGATAAGCGATACGGCTGAAGGCCTTCTCGGTCTGCATCCGGCCATCGGCATTGAAGCGGATTGCAGGAACAGGTTGCTGCGCACGGTCGGCGGCGGGCGCCAGCATCATTTTGCGGTGATTGCTTCCCACAATTTTTGAAGATACGACTTTAACGTTTCGAGTCATAAAAACGGGTTCCGGATTTGCAATGCCAAAAGGGCTTAAGGCTTCGATTTCATTTATCAAAATTTCCGATATGTCGGTGAATTTGATTTCGGCATCAATGGTCAGTCGGGGAGTCGATTCATCGGGCCGGATCATTCCGGCAACCGTCTTCTCAAATGTGTGTTGAAATTCTGTTAACTTCTGGGCCGGAATGGTCAATCCGGCCGCCATCGAATGGCCGCCGAAATCTTGCAGGCAATGCTTGCAGGCTTGCAATGCCTTGAATAAATCTAAGCCGGGGATGCTTCTGGCCGAGCCTTTGCCAACTTCGTCCCTAACGGCTATCAGCACTGCCGGTCTGAAATATTTTTCCGTAAGGCGGGATGCCACAATTCCAAGAACGCCCTGATGCCACCCGGGATGCCAGCATACCAGGGCACTTTTGTCAAGGCGGTCCGGGTAGCGCTCAAAGTCCGAAAGAATACCTTCGAGGATCAAGCGTTCCTGTTTCTGCCGCCGATCGTTTAGACCGTTTAGGGATTCGGCCAGTTGTCCGGCGGTGGTACTGTTTGTGGTGGTAAGCAACTTCAATGCGATGGATGCATGATCCATGCGCCCGGCAGCGTTTAATCGGGGCGCCAGTCTGAAGGCGATATCCTCGGCGTCCGTCGGCCGGTTGGAGATGCCGGCAACGTTTTGCAGGGTGCTTAAACCGGGCCGTGGAGCGGAGTTTATAAGATCAAGCCCAGCTTTTGAAAAAATTCGATTTTCTTTAATAAGGGGAACCATATCGGATATGGTGCCCAGGGCAACGAGATCGCAAAGATTTTTTAGATTCGGCTCCGGTCGGTTTTTCCAAAAATTATGATCTCGCAAGTATTTCCGCAAACCGACCACGAGTGAAAAAGCAATCCCCACGCCGGCCATCATTTCCATGCCCGACCGGCAATCATGACGTTTTGGATTGAGAACGGCAACGGCGGGAGGAATTTTTTCAGAGATCAGATGATGATCGGTAACAATTACATCGATTCCGGAATCGTTGGCAACAGTGATGGCTTCCTGGCCGCCGGAACCGCAATCGGCGGTGACAATCAGCTGTATCCGTTTGGGCAGGGCGATCTCGCTGATATGATGGGGTTGCAGGCTGTATCCTTCCTTTATTCGATGGGGGATATAGGCGGACACATTGGCACCGATTCCCTGCAAAAAATCCATTAGTACGGCCGTGGCGGTGATCCCGTCAACATCGTAGTCGCCAAATATTAAGATATTTTCATTCTCTATGATCGCGCGGTAAATACGCCCAACCGCAACATCCATGTCTTTCAGGCTGAAAGGGGTGCGAATATCACTCAAAGAAGCGGTGACAAAGTTTGAGGCTTCCCGAGCAGATGTCAGGTTGCGGTTGACAAGAATGGTCGCTGTGATCGGATGGCAATGCAATTGAGCGCTCAAGTTGTTAACGGTCTCGGCATCCGGTTTCAGTATTTGCCATTTTTTTTCCATTGACGGCCTATACCGCATCACCGCAAAATGGACAACCTAAAATTGATCCAACGTGCAGGTGTTTTTTATTGCAAATAATGCAGATGTGGTTATACTCTCTAGCACGTCTTTTCAGTCACTCAGCGTGCACCCGATAGGACCAGTGTGTGTCATTTTTCGGGTTTTCAAGGTGCAGCGGTTCGGGGTTCATGAGTTCAAGGTTTATCGATCCTGGATGATCTCACCTGCCTATCGTCATCACATCTTTGCAGTTTCTGCGAGTATTTGGCCTGTGAACCTTTGAACCAGGAGACTGATACCTGTTATATATTTCCGGGTGAAGAGGTAATTTTGAAAACAATAAAACAGCATTACCGGGTGGATCGCCGCGAAATCGCTTTTCTAAAATTTATTTTAGAAGCCTATGATGGAATCGCGGTCTTAAAAACCGAAGATGCATCTCAGGGGGTCATCACAGCTCACATCGCACCCGGCTGCGAAAAACAGTTCGCGGACGTTTTACAAGATCTAAAAAAAGACATTATGATCGAACCCGTACAAATGAATACCAAACATCTTTATCTACATACAATCGGCTGCCAGATGAATGTATATGATTCTGAGCAAATCGCCATGCGGCTGGCACCTTTAGGATATGAACAAACCGCTTCGATGGACAGTGCCGATTTGATCATTATTAATACCTGTAGCGTCCGGGCCAAGGCTGAACAAAAAGCCTTTAGCCTACTGGGTCGGCTTGCAAGGATAAAGCGCAATAAAAGACGGCTGATTATCGGGGTCGGTGGCTGTGTGGCCCAGCAGGAGGGCGAAAAAATACTGGAACGCATGCCCTGCATTGACCTCGTTTTCGGTACCCAGGCGATTGATAGGCTTCCGCGCCTGATTCAACAGATCGAAGATAGGCGCTGCCGGCTTGTCGATGTTGAAATGGATGAAGTTCAGGATATCCCTGAATTTCTTGAAGGACCCCGGACTGAAAGTCAGGTCTCCAAATTCGTGACCATCATGCGCGGCTGTGACAACTATTGCGCTTACTGCGTGGTCCCCTTCGTTCGCGGAAGAGAAACCAGCCGTGAGCCCGAAAGCATCATCCGGGAAATCCGCATACTGGTTGAAAACGGTGTAAAAGAAGTCACCCTGTTGGGACAAAATGTAAACAGTTATGGCAAAAAGCAGCGCTTGTGCTCATTTCCTGAGCTATTAGCAAAGATAAATGCGATCGAAGGACTTTTAAGAATTCGATTTACCACATCACATCCCAAGGATTTAAGCCCGGAACTTATCGTGGCGTTTAGAGATTTTGATAAATTGTGCCCCCATATTCATCTGCCGGTCCAGTCCGGTTCGGACAGGATATTAAAGCGCATGAACCGCAAATATACGATAGACCAGTACCTTGACAAAGTGGCGAAACTACGGGATACTTGTACTGATATAGCGATCACATCAGACATAATTGTCGGCTTCCCGGGAGAAACAGAGGCCGATTTTGAAAAAACCTTGGAACTTATAAAAACAGTGGAATATGACGGACTATTTGCCTTTCAGTATTCTGATCGCCCTAACGCCCCGTCTGTTAAACTGCCCGATAAGATTTCCGAGCCGCTAAAGCGAGAACGGCTGCAGACCCTGCTGGATCTGCAGGAGAAATTTACAAAAAGAAAAAATAAGGTTTTGGTCGGTTCCACCCAGTGGGTTCTAACCGATGGTTTGAGCAAAAAGCAAGTATCCGGCCAACCGGATGCCGGAAACCGGGCGTTACAATGGACAGGTCGTACGCCTTCGAACAAAATTGTTAATTTTTATCTGGATGAACATCCGGCCGCCAATCAAAGCCTGGCCGGCCAATTGATTGGTGTCCGCATTGATAAAGCCTTTTCGCATTCTCTGTTTGGCAAAGCCACAGGCGCCGAGCCCTCAGCGGGAGGGTTGAAAGGAGTTGAAAATTATGCTGCATAAGGTGAGCATAGCGGGTTTGACAATGGATCCGGCTTCGAACACGCCGATTATCATTTTGAAATCGGAAGAAAACGACCAGGCCATTCCGATCTGGATCGGATTACTGGAAGCAACTTCTATTGCATCGGCCCTCCAAAATATTAAATACGAACGCCCGATGACGCACGATCTCTTTAAAAATTTCACAGAACGCTTGAATATATCAATCTCAAAAATTGAGGTATGTGATTTGAAAGATAACACCTTTTTCGCCAAAATCCATTTTATTTCCAAAGATGGAAATTTTGAAATGGATGCGCGTCCCAGCGATGCGATTGCGCTAGCACTTCGCTATGAAGCCCCTATCTATGTGGCGGATGAGGTCATGCAAAAATCAAAAATGGGGGATGGTGAAGCCGAGGTGTTAGATACCAGTGAAGAGGGTAAAAAATGGGCCGACTATCTGGAAAACCTTTCACCGGAAGATTTCGGCAAATTCAAGGTTTAGTTTCATCACAGGAATAAATTGCAAATTTAGACTTTGGGCTTGGGTTGGCATGCAGAAACTCGGATAGACTGTCTGGCATCCCCGCCCAATTAGGTTTAAAACCAGCACCGGAAACATTTCTCCGGTGCTGGTTTTTTTGATACCTGCATTCCACCCCAAACTCAACCCAGGGCTTGCGGATTTAACATTTTTCATTCGGTTAGAAAATTAAAAAAAAAAGACGATTTCGAAAGTTTGGTCTTGCCGCCGCAATTGTTGATAACTTGTTGATAACCTTCGATCTCGCTAAAATATTTAAAAATAATTTATCTCAGCATAACCTTTTGAAATTAAATACATTATCGATTTAGCGGGTTTTTTATATTTAAATTTCAATCAGATACAATTTGTTGATAACTCCGCCCATTCGACTATTAAAAATCAGCCTAATCCGGCTTGACAGCTTCTACGCTTTATCTAATATAGATAGCAACCGTATCACCCCTTTTCCTTCCTCGGGGATTCAATTTGGCAGGCGCGGCACTGTAAATTGCCTTAGAATCTATACTAAATTATTCAATTGACCGATATCGGCCGTCAGTGGATTTTGATCGGGTCTGCACCGCTGGTGCAGTTCAATATACCGGAAGTATCCATATATTGTGTTTGAATTAATAACCCACACAATATATTGTTGACACAGGACATATTTTCAGGTATTGTTCATAGGAAGTCAGCACGGTATTCAACACCAAACTGCTGTCAGGGAAGGAATCATGTGCACGATTTTAGTTATCGATGATGAAAAAGGGATTTTACGCGTAATCGAGGCGGCCTTAAAAAGATTCGGCCATAAAGTCGAAGTAGCGCTCGATGGCGTCGAAGGCATAGAGAAATTTGATGATGGCTGCTACGATATGGTGATCACAGACCTGCGCATGCCGAGACTTGATGGCAAAGGCGTCGTTCAGCACATTCGCGCTTCTCACAAAAAATCCGTTCCCATTATCGGTATTTCAGGCACACCCTGGCAGATACAGGATTCGGGTTTCGATGCCGTCCTTTCCAAGCCTTTTCCGCTTCAGGATCTGGTGGAGTCGGTCAAAAAACTGACAGCGATTCCAGCCAAACCCGCATTGAGCACTTGAAACATTTTCGCTCTCTTAACATTTAAATTTTCCATTTTCGTAGATCGTTATTTTTTTACCGGTTTTCAACTGCGCACTTACCCGCTTCTTTTCGGTATTGACGAAATCCCAGTGCAGCGCGGATTGGTTGAATCCAAGTTTGCGTTTCGTTTGTTTTGTCAATTCGACCGGTTTTCCGGAGTAGGTATTAGAATAAGATGATCCTAACGCAATATGGCAGTTGCCGTATTTGCCGCCAAAATTTTCATCATAAAGCGTGTTGGCCATAAATATGTTGATACGTGAAAAGCGTTTGTCCGTTAGCGAAAACTCACCCAGTCGCCCGGCACCTTCATCCATCCTCAGTTGCTGTTCAACAAAATTCTGCCCTTCTGCGGCGCCAATCTTTACAAGCCTGCCTTTTTCAAATTCCAGGCGGACGTCTTTCACATAATTGCCGCTGCGATAGGAAGGCTGGTCCGCGTAATAGGCACCCCGGGTACCGCGCCAATCCGGTGAGACGAATATCTCAAAACTGGGAATATTGCGGCCGGATATGCCGACCCATCTTCTGCTTTCTCCAAGTGACATCCGCAGGTCCACGTTTTCAGACTCCACATGCAAATAATTAACCGGCATGCGATTGAGCCATCGCTTAATTGATTGTGCCTCCTTATGAATGCGCTGCCAGTGTGCCACCGGAGACCTGGTATTTAGAAAACACGCCCCGGCAATCTGGGCTGCATAGGTTTTTTGACTGATGCGTGCATGTTTTGCCAGCCCGGCGGTGGGGAATATACACAGTGTCCAGCTGAATTTTCCCAGGTTTTCTCTTTTTTCCATTAAATCGCGCAATTTCTTTCTGGCGACTGCCGCTTTACCGATTCTTTTTGGATCGATTTCAGCCAGATGCGTCAGCGATTGCGGGGCATAAATAGATATGCTGCCGTTTAATCCGGCAAATAACGTTTCTTCACCGGGGGGGATATAAATCAGCTGGTGATCGTTCGCCAGGGCATAATAGTCGTGTTCCATGGATGCGGTGGGATTCATCCGCAAGAGCGGATGCGCGCCTGTCTTCAGCAGCTTCGCATATAGAACTTCGGCCAGGCGCACGGCCGCCATGTCGAAACGCAAAAGCACCAGATCGTTTTTGGCGAGTTTGCGGCTTCTGGCGGTCTGAAGGCCCCATAACAATACATCCGCATAGCGGCTGAGTTGTTTCTCAGTGAACATACGCGCCCTTTCTTCCTGGCCACTGGCTGCTTGCTTCCGGCTGCTGGCCCGTGAGTTTAGTCGATTCGTTAATTGGTCGAATGGTCAAATCGTTAAGAATGGATTGAATCTTCTGAGAAATGGCCTATCAGTTACTTAACCATACCCTTTGAAACCTGAGACCTGCTTTCTGTCACCCGCCGGTGCGGCCACAGTCGCTTCGGTGCGGCGAAGGCCCGAAACCTGAAAGCCTTTGTGCCGGCAGCCAGAGCCAGTGGCCAGAAGCCGACAGCCAGGAGCAAAATCAGGGCTGCTCCTTTAGAAAGATTTGGTGGTACTCGTCACCGACCAGATGCTTTTTTAACAGCCGTGTAATAAAATCAAAAATTTCGGCAAGCTCCTCATCAGACAGGCGTTTAATGATGGTCTCCATCAGCCGGTCGTCTGAAAATTTTTGAAGATAATATACAACCGTGTTTTCATCGGTCTTACGATCGGCACCAAAACCAACCAGCCCGTCATATGTTTCCACGAAATTATGAGAGTGATTCGCCATCTTCCAGCCGTTTCTTAATGCGTGAACGTTTTACGTTGCTTAAATGGAATAATAGGTTGCCGGGATTGTGGAATGCCGGGTTAGAAAACAAGAAGGCATTTCCCGGCTGATACTTAGTCGGCCATAAGTTCTTTATCTCATGGATCTTGATATTTTTCAATGCGATGCAACTCGGATAACCCATCTTCCAACATGCCGTCATTCCATTCGAACGACCGCAAGGCTTCCGACGGTTAGAATTCATTCAATAAAGAGATGATTTTTTTAAACAGGTAAGGTTCAATTCAGGTAGGGGTAGATGTCTCAATTCGGATGGTTTTGATCCAGCACGCTGCGAATGGTGACGGCCAGGTCATTTTTTACGACCGGTTTCATCACAAATTTCTGTATGCCCATTGCCAGGGCCTTTTCCTCGGTAATGACCTCATTAAAACCCGTGCATAGGATGACGGGAATTTGAGGTTTAATATCCAGCATTTTTTGGGCCAGCTGATCACCGGTCATGTGCGGCATGGTCATGTCTGTGATCACCAGGTCAAAATTATGGGGTTGTTCCGCAAACACCTTGAGGGCTTCCTGGCTGTCGGTTCTGGCGGTGACCCGGTAACCTAAATTTTCCAGCATCTGACGCTGCATAGCCACAATTTGCTCTTCGTCATCCACCAGCAGAATGCGCTCCTCACCTTTAATCACACCATCGGTGGATTCCAACTCTGCTCCGGCTTCAAGATTCTCGATCAGCGGCAGATAAACCTGAAATACGGTTCCTTTACCCGGCGTGCTTTTAACGCTGATGTCGCCCCTGTGATTCTTAACAATTCCATGGATCACCGATAATCCCAGCCCGGTCCCTTTGCCCTGTTCCTTGGTCGTATAGTACGGCTCGAAAATCCTGTCCATTACTGCCGCTTCCATGCCGCAACCTTCATCTTTAACGAGCAACTGTAAATGCTTGCCGGGCTGCATTCCGATTCTATCGACTGTTTCCTCATAGCCGATGTCCACCTCTGTCAGAATGACTTCCAGCTTGCCGCCCTTATCCTGCATGGCTTGATAGGCATTGGTGCATAAATTCATGATGACCTGATGGATCTGGGTGGCATCGCCCATTACAGGACCGCAATCGTCCTGTATTTTATGAACGATCTCGATGGAGGCCGGAATCGATGCCCGTAGAAGCTTGAGCGCTTCTGTTATAATATTTTGTGCCTTTACCGGCTTACGCTCCTGGTCGCTCTGGCGGCTGAACGTCAGAATTTGTTTAACCAGATCCTTGGCGCGATTGGCAGCTTTGAGGATTTCTTCAAGATTTTTATAGGCGATGCTGTCTTCGGGAACCTCATCCATTGTCAATTCGGTATACCCGACGATTGGAAACAGAATATTGTTAAAGTCGTGGGCAATGCCGCCCGCCAGAGTACCGATGGCCTGAATTTTTAGTACCTGCTGAAGCTGGCGTTCATATTTGGCCAGTTTCTGGGTACGATCTTCGACAATTTTTTCAAGGGTTGCGTTCTGATTGCGCAGCAATGAATAGAATTCAAGACTTTCCAGGGCATTGGCGGTATTGAGCAAAATAATGGATAAAAGGGTGAGTGACGTATCCGGTATTTGGTGGTCTTTATCCGGCAGCAGGCCGATGAACATGCCCCGAACACGTGAATAGGTAGCGATTACATGCAATAGAAAGCGCCGGCTGTGATCGCTGGATGATATCAGAACGCCGCGCTTTTCTCTTATGGCCCAGGCAAAATATCCCTTTTCGATCATGTGGTCGACTTCATTCTGAATGTATGATCTCAGGTGGCCTTCATTGCATACGGATAAGGTGAAATCCGATTTTAGCTGATCTACAATGTAGTGCGCGTTGGCTTCGAATGGTATCAGACGGTTGATTCGTTTATCGGTTTCCTGCAGCAGCGGTTCAGGCCCGTAGCCTTTGTTTATATTTTCCTGGAAATCGCCCAAAGACAGCGCGGTTTCCAGCATATTTTGGATAAACCTTCGATTTTCTTCTAAATAATCGATACGGGCAAGAAGTTTTTCGGGATCCATTTGGTAGCTGCTGTTTTTTTTCATGGAGTCCTTAAATTTCCAACATGGATTCTAATGCAAAAAACTGATGGGTTGCCTGCTTGACGACGATATCAAAACAGCTCGGCGACAATCCCAGGCCTTCCCAGGCCGTGTTATCTAAAGGAGGAACAAAACGTTCACCGCTGGTACCAATCCCCAAGCTGTTGGTGATTATATCCGCCAGATGAACCAAAGTGGCAGGAAGCGGGTGCGAGGCCTCAGAGGGATCGTGATGATAAAATACATTGTTTTCCAAGACCATCGGCAACTTCCACTGCTCCAATAGCTGCTTGACGATATGGGTGTGGTTGCAACCCAGCAAATCATTTTCTTGCAGATACAATAACATATTTGTTGACCGCGCCTGGCCGAGGACATTGATCGCTTCATCCGGGAAATAGCTGAAAAGAATCAAACGGCCCAAATCGTGCAGCAGCCCTGATACAAATAATTGTTCCGTCTGCGGGATGCTTTTGTGAGCTGCCAAAATCCTGGAAATGATGCCGCACGCCAGACTGTGTTTCAAAAACGAATACATGTCGAGGATTTCTTTTGGAATGTTTTTGAACAATGAAATAACACTGATGCCGAGTGCCAGTCCCGAAATTTCGCGTGTGCCGATCAATGTTACCGCCAGGGAAATTTTGTCGATTTTAGAAGGGAAACCGTAAAACGGCGAGTTGACCATTTTTAATAGAAGCGCGGTTAAACTCGGGCTGCGGTGTACGACCTGAGCAATATCTTCCGCCGATGATAATGGATTGGCAATTACCTCATTAAGTTCAAAAACAATTGAGGGTATCTCCGGAAGGGTTATGTTTTCCTGATTCAGTTTCTTCAAAAAGTTATTTTTATCTGAATTCTGCGAAGAATCGATTTTCTCCAGATCGGTTTTGTCTATTTTGTCCTGCAAGCTGTGCTTGCTGCGAAATTCAACTGAAATTCGAAATATTTCCTTTAAGGCGGGATGCTCCAGATCGGTGTGGCAGAAAAGGTTATGGGTGTATGCTTTTATCTTTTCAATTTTTTCCGGATCTAAATTGCTATCAGAAGCATTTTTGTTGCCATTGTTTCCGCGGATCGTGACTTCGGTCACTCCCCAGATCTTAAAAATTCTGATATGCGCTGAACGGATATTTTTGCCCTTTTCCAGAAGCAGTCGTCCATTAATGTCTCTGACTTCTTCATCCAGAACCATTCCCTCTTTTAGCTTATTGATGTGAATTGTCCCCATAGGATATAATCCGTATTCCTTCCGACAGGCGTCAAAATTTCATATCTATCTTAAATATATAATAAATTGATCATTATCGCTTCTACTTTGATGCGTTACTACGGCTGGCACAGCAATTTTGAACCCTGCTCCTATAGACAATTATCGTCTTAGAGTTAAATAAACTTAAGGAAAAATTAGAAAAAACGGGTTGTTCGCGGCAAGTTTAACCTGACAGGTATTCGGCTTGATTTACAAATTTGTGGATGGCAGCCAGATAATCTTTGAGGCCGTACATGCATATATTATTGTGGTTTGCGCCCGGAATGTTCAGCAGCGATTTATGGGGTGCGCCGCAGGCGTCTGGCAATGGGTTTGCAGAGCACCTTCGCCGCCGAGACCGACACAGGTCACCGTTTGCCGGGTTTTTCCAAAAGTGCGCTGTTCGATGTGTGCGTGTGCCACGCCAGGTCCTTTTTAGTCGAGGTCTATCGGCAATTCGAGCATCCGGGCGGATAATTCTTTGAGAATTTTGACCGCCACCATCGCGGTAATTTCCGATGGATCCCGCTTGGGATTCAGTTCAACGATGTCAGCGCCCACGATCGGGGCTTGCAGTTGCTGAATCAATGCAATTACCTGACGGGTCGACAGCCCGCCGGGTTCATAATGGGAGACGCCCGGCGCGAAGGCCGGGTCCAGAACGTCCAGGTCAATTGAGAGATACAACGGACCTTTCAGCTCTATGCAGGCGGCTTTATCATAATCCGGTACCGTGATGATTTCTACGCCGAATCGATCGGCCTGTTGTTGCAGGTGTGGATTAAGTGCGCGAATACCGATCTGAATTAATCGGGAGGCGAGCTTCTCTTCCATAATGCGTGCAAACGGGCAGGCATGGGAGAAGCGGTTTCCGTCATAGGTATCGTAGAGATCCGGGTGCGCATCCAATTGAACAATTTCAAGTCGGCCGAATCTTTTGTGAAAGGACTTTATGATCGGGTAGGTGATGGCATGATCGCCGCCCAGGGAAATCAGACGAGCATCACGTTTCAATAATGCGTCGATAGAGGCTTCAATGCGTTCAATCGCATTCGCGTCACCGTCAATACGCATGTCGCCGAGATCGATAAAATCAGGCCGCGCTGCCAGGTCAATACCCGATTCCGAACATAGATTGCCGGCACCGGAATTCATTGCTTTGCGGATTTGCGCAGGTGCCCGGGCCGCACCTTGCATGAATGACGAATAGGCATCAAATGGGATCCCGATAATCGCAACCATGCCCGATTTTAAATGATCAGAAATGCGTATCATTTGCACGCAGCCGGTCGAAATTTTGCTTCTTTGGATTATTTCTTCAGAGAGCGCACCGGTAACACACGGCAGCCGGTATTGTCATGCAAGCCAATGGTAAATGCGCTCCCCAGGTTGAAGTTAAATGCCAGTGGCAGCCCCAGGGCCGTATCCGCGGTCCAGACCAGGATACAGCTGAGTCTGATCTGGGGTACGACTCTGACCGGATGTCCGCAATCGGTTGTATATCCCAGGTATCTTTGATCTTCCACGAAAAGACTTTGCAGTTCTGAAACCGTCGGCAAACGCCAGTCATCGTATAACTGAGGAATAGAATGCGTGAATTCATCTTCGAGCCAGCTTTGAACCTGGTCCCGGAAGATATCGGTCTGGTTGTCGGTCTTGGCCCACATGAGTCCCAATTTGCGATCTGTAATTGTGCCGTTGCCATGGTCCAGAAAGCGCTGTTCCGCCCAAACAAAATCACAGGTACCCGTGGTCGTTATCAGGATAACGATGAAAAGAACGGCTGGGGTCTTGGAAATTCCTCTAATCATAACTTTTCGGACGGCATCGCGACTGACACCATGTTTTACAAACATAAACAGCTGTAATTGATGGTTGGCTTTTTGAGGTTAATAAAGAAGCCGGTGCGTGTCAACCCGTAACACCTTGAAAAGCCGATCAAATGAATCCCCGCCAGGATGTGAGTGATATGCGCATTTAGATCCATCCGGACCGGTAAATATTCGGTTTGCCCGCAATCACGAACCCTCCGGGTTGATAATAAATGCTTTATTGAGCGCAAGGCAGAAAGCCGTGTCTTTGATAAATGTTGCGGCCTTTGGAAGAAAGGATGAATCGCAAAAATTTTTGGGCGTTTTGGGGGTGAGAGGCTTTTTTTAGCGTGCAGATATAATAATTAATTTTATCTCTCTGGTCCAGCGCGGCACCGGGTTCGACCACATCGAATGCCAGCTGGGTTGATTGGGCATGCACGGCTTCAGTGGCCCAGACCGGACCTGCATCTATCGTCCTTTTTTCAATGCGCAAGGGTGTTTCCCGGTGATGGACGATCGTAAAAATTGTTGTGCCTTCCGTCCGTTTTTCTGCCATGATTCGATTAACCAGCGCATCCCCGCCGGCCTGACGGTACATATTCATGATGTGGTAGGCAATATCTTCGTTTTCAGGATCCGGCTGTGAAACGCGAACATCACGTCTTCCCAGATCATGCACTGATTTTATATTAGCCGGATTGCCCCGGGGAACCATCAGGGTTAGGCGGTTATGCAGATACAGGTGATAGTCTTTTTGCCCGATATGGTCTTCCTTCTCGAGAACTTGCATCGCTTCACGATTAACGGAACTGTAAATATCCGGATAAACGCCTAAAACATTTCCCTGAAATATAGCACCCCGTGCCAGTATCTGCTTGAGCTCCAGCCCCGGTGGAAGTGTTTCGTAAAATATTTTCTTTATCTCCGGATATTGGGTTTGAAACGCCGATACGATTTCTTTCATGACCATAAATTGATTGCCGGCCATAAAAAGCACCAGATCAGCCGTTTCGGCGATTTCCAGACCATGCAGGTCATCCAGCCGGTCGGAGGGGATAATTGGGAGAGGTTTTGCAGTCATTGCACAACTTCCTTTATCGTTTATTTTTGGACTTTATGATTTCGCCTGATTACGCTTTCAGCTTCGATTTGACGATTATTTCCGAATGCAGGGTCCGATGCACCGGACAGCGGTCGGCAATTTGCATCAGGCGCTGTTTTTGCTGATCATCGAGCGGACCGGATAATTCGATCTCACGTTCGATTTGATCCAATTTGCCTTCTTTGGTTTCACAGGTCTCACAATCAGCGGCATCGATTTTTTGGTGGTTTAATTTGACCGTGACACCATCCAGCGGCCATTGTTTACGATCCGCATACATGCGCAGGGTGATGGCCGTGCAGGCCCCCAATCCGGACATCAAGTATTCATAAGGAGCGGGGCCTAAACCGGTTCCGCCGGCCGAGATGGGCTCATCTGCTACCAGGCTGTGACCTTCCGCCATAATATCAGTTGCATATCCGGATTTTCCGATGCGGGTGACGACCTGGCTGTCGGTTTTGTCGCTTTGCGGCTCCGCTTTTTGCGGGGTGCTTATATATTTGAGCGCCCAGGCGGCAATGACAGAACCGGCATAGAGGGAATCCACCGGATTTGAGAGCAGATGGTCGGCCTTATCCAGAGAAATAAAGCTTTTGGGATGCCGGGCTGCCTGAAAGATTTGGGCCGCATTCTCAATTGCAACCGTTTCATCTATCGGTGAGTGCAGAATGAGCAAGGCTTGGTTTAAATTCTGCAATGTGGCTTTCATGTTGACGAATTCCAGATCGTCGAGAAACTGCTTTTTTAGCTTAAACGTTCGGCCGGCCAGGTTGACATCCGCCTCGCCCCGGCTTTGGATGGTCTCGGCTGCATCGGCAAGGACATGTTTTACGTGCTGGGGGTCGGCCGGAGCGGCGATGGTGACCACTGCGGTTGAAGCCGGGATGCGGGCGGCGGCCTGAAGCACAGCCGCACCGCCGAATGAGTGGCCGATTAATATTTTAGGCGCTTGGTAATTGGATTCGAGAAAATCTGCGGCCACAATCAGGTCATCAATATTTGAGGAAAAATTGGTATCGGCAAAATCGCCTTCGCTTTCACCCAGTCCCGTGAAATCAAAACGCAGCACGGCCAGGCCCGCGCGGGTTAAAGCACGGCTGATATGCGCAATGGCCTTTATGTTTTTGGAACAGGTGAAACAGTGGGCAAACAGGGCATATGCCAGCGGTTTGCCGCTGACTGGTAAATCCAGCCTGGCAGAAAGGGTTTGAGCGTCTTTGTTTTTAAATTCGAGTTTTTTAAATTGCATCTCCGCTCCCTTTTTTTTTCTCCGGTTCATAATCGACGATGGCCGGCGGTTGCAGACGCCTGTCCTCCAGTACGTTCAATGCTGCCTCGATGACGGCATGCTGGCGTCCGGGATTATCGGGTTTATCCAGCGGGAACCCGTGACGAAACGGAACCGCTAAAGCGCGCGGGGGCCGCACCTTCTCGGCCACCTTGCGCAACAATTGGATTGCCACCGTAGAGATGCCCCGGCGTTCCAGTTCGGCTGCCACCAGGCCCACGGCCTGATTGCACATCGGTCAGACGGGCACCAGTAAAGCGATATCGACATCATCATCAACCAGTTTGCCTGCCGCGGCAGGGGCCGTTTTTTTCACCAGGCGATTGGGAGCGGTAATGGATCCCATCAAGGACAAGTGCCGCCGGTTTAACGAACCGATACGCCCCCTTTTTTCCATCTCCCGCAACCGATCGAGCGGAAATACCAGATTGGGATCCTGCCGGAGCCCGGAGTGATCGTAAAGCTCACTGCGATGGGTATCCATCAGGGTGACGACGTCCGCATCCGCCGGGATTTCCCGGAAACTGTAGTCCCCGCCGCGAATCGAATCATCAAACGGCGCCTGACCGGGCTGAACGAGTCCTGCGCTGGAGACCACCGCTAACCGACAGTCCTTAATCGGTTTTTTTAAAGGAGCCCATGGTACCGGCTCGATACGGCGCCAGGGATAACCTTTTAGAAACAACTTATATCTTAACGGGAATTCACTCAATTCGCCCAATTTAAATGTTCCTCATAAATAATTTTACCGCCCCGGGCTGCCCAAGCAAATTATGGCAACCGGCACTTTCAAGATTGAACATCTGTCGTTTTCCGCAATGTCAAATTCGACTCGCTTTTTTAAATACCGCAATATAGGTCACCTGAAGATATGAGTCCAGACCAAATTGGGTTTAATTGGGCTTTTCAAATCAACGCTCTGCTTATACGAATCAAAATATCAACGGGTTAATGAATTTTATTCATTAGTTTAATGGCTTGACATTCAAAAATTCACTCGGTAGAACATCAGTATTCTATCCAGTTTGGATTGCAGAATCAGCGCTAAAGTCTTTTTGTTCGTAATTTTAAAACAGCTAGGGATCGCGTTTTGGTTCAGCCGATGATACTGTGATCTACCAACCTATAACGCATTGTTTTCGATGAAAAGGAGGGTTTGATTATGATTGCAAAGAATATGAAAATGCTCATGATCTTTTTTTTGGCGGTTTTTCTAATTCTGCCGGTGAACAAAGCGCTGGCTGAAGAGCCCATTGTCATTGGTGCACCTCTTTCGACCTCTTTTCTCTATGGCTGGGATGCATGGCGGGCAATGCAACTGGCAGTTAAGGAAATTAACGAGGCCGGCGGGGTGAATGTGGGCGGCACCAAGCGTCCCTTCAAAATCGAGATTATCGATACCAGGGATCTGGAGCCGGGGGTGCCGGTCAGTGAGGCCCTGCTGGCAGTGGAAAAGCTGATCCTTGAAAAAAAGGCAGACTTTATAATGGGTGGACCGATACGTTCGGAAGCGGGTCTGGCAGCAATGGATTTATTGTCGAAGCATAAAAAGATTTCGATTTTAACCACCGGTGTGTTGACACCAGCATACCACAAACGGGTTGCCAAAGAATATGATAAGTACAAGTACCTCTTTCGAATTAGCGGTGAGGCCGTGTGGATCGCAATGGGCGAGCAAATTCCCGCCTTGGTGGAGATCGGGGAAAAGTTCAATCTTAACAGCGTGTATATTATGATACAGGATGTGGCCCATGCCCGCGCATTCGGCGATATCTTTGCCAAAACCATGGCCAAGAAAGGCTGGACGGTTGTCGGTGGCAAGCCTGAGATCTATCCGACCGGGGCCACCGATTTTTCCATGGGGTTGCTAAAAGCACGCAGGGAAAAGGCCCAGGTTATCATCATATGCATGGATATGCCGGAAAGCTCCATTCTTCTCAAGCAATGGTATGACATGAAAGTCCCGGCACTGCCTTTCGGATCCATTATCGCTGCGGCCGAGCAACCGGGTTTCTGGAAGGCCACCGAGGGAAAAGGTGCCTATGCGTTGGCCAATGTCGTCAATGCAGGTAATGCGCCATCGAATGCGACGGATTGGACCATGAAGTTTGTCAATGCCTATGAAAAAATGTGGGGGCTTGAGCCCGAAGGCTACGGCACGTCCAGCAGTTACATGGGTGTTTATGTTTTGAGGGATGCCATCGAAAAAGCCGGCACATTGAACTCTGATGCGGTGGTTACTGCGCTGGAAAAGACTGACTTAATGGGTGTCTATGGCCGCATCAGATTTGATCCCAAAAGCCACCAGGTCATTCCCAGCCTCGATCCGAATGAAGGTGCGGTGGGTACGATCTTTCAATGGCAGGACGGCAAACGAGTTGTCGTGTTCCCCAAATCAATCGCCATGGGTGAGATTAAGCTGCCGCCCTGGATGAAGTAGATTAAAAGCTCGGCTAACAGGTCCTATGGGACCTGTTAGCCGATTGCCGTTAGTTGTGTGAAAAAAGCGGTCTATCAGATTTAACGGTCATTTATCCCTTATTTTTCTGCATAGTGAGCTGATTCCTATCATGGATATCCTTTTTGAAATACTCATCTACGGTTCCATCCATAGCATTTCGTTGGCGCTGATTGCTTTAGGTTTCGCCCTGGTTTACGGCACCAGTCGCGTGCCCAATTTCGCCCATGGCGCCTTATACATTATCAACGGTTTTATTGTTTGGAGTTTTTTGCGTGTGTGGGGATTAAACTATTTTTTAAGTGTTGTGTTTGCCATTATCGTAACGGGTCTTATCGGTGCCTTAATTTATCAGTTTTTCCTGATTCGGGTGCGGGGAATGGCCATTTCTGAAATTATTGCCTCTTATGCGATCGGGTTGGCCATTCTGGAAGGATTCCGCTGGGGCGGTTTCAAGGGGATGACTTACACGCTGCCGACGTTTATTCAGGGAACTATTTTCGTTGCCGGCGTTCCGGTTGATCTCCATCGCATCATTGTTCTGGTCTCTGGCTTAGCCTTGGTCGGCTTTCTCTGGCTTTTTACGCATTATACCCGAATTGGTTTGGCACTGCGGGGAATGGCCCAGGATGAGCGCGCCGCACTGATGCTGGGAATCGATTCCGATCGCATGGCAGTCGTTGCCATGGTCTTCGGGGCCATGCTGGCCGGGCTGGCATCCGTTTTGCTGCTTCCGCTCGGCAATATCGTGGTTGAGACGGGCTATAATGTTTTGATTCTAGCCATTGCGGTCTGCATTGTCGGCGGCCTCGGAAGCTGGGTGGGGGCGGTGCTGGCAGCCTTTATCATCGGCTTTGCCCAGATTTTTACCGAGGTCTTTCTGGGAACCCATTTCAAGGTGGTGGTGGCCCTGCTTGCTATAATCATCACGCTTATCTTGAGACCCTCCGGACTTTTTGGCCAGCAGAAGGAGTTAGAAGAACGGGTATGAATGCAACTCATGCGCAGCGCCGCCGGGAGAGATTGGATCGAGGGCTTAAAGTCCGCAGTGAAGGAATCTATGCGCTGATGTCCTGGCGTGAGCTCGTCTATCTGACCTTGCCCCGTTTGATTTTAATTGCGGGCTTGCTGATCTTGCCTTTCCTGATGCCGACGGCTTATTGGCAGCGGGTCATTTCGATTGTCTGCATCTATGCCCTGCTGGCGCTGAGCTTTGATTTTCTGGCTCATTTTGTGGGTCTGGTCTCTCTGGGAGGCGCTTTTTTCATCGGCACCGGCGGTTATTTGACCGCTATTCTTAATACATCTTTCGGATTGCCACCACTACTTACCATTCCGATTGCCACTGTTTTCGGCGCAGTAATTTGCACCCTGTTATTGCTGCCCTGTCTTCCGCTGAGAGGAGTTTACTTTGCCATCGTTACACTGATGTATCCCCTGCTTCTGATGCGTGTCATCGAAGCGCTGGATATCCTTGGCGGCACTGACGGTATCGTCGGCATAGACAGCTTTGCCAATCGATGGATTGAGCAATACTTTATCATATGTATGGTGCTCTTGTTCCTGTTTGGCATGCGCCGGGTGGTAAACCAGGATCTCGGCCTGGTATTGAGAGCCGTTAAAGACAATGACCAGGCTGTCAGGGCTTCAGGGATAAGCATTACGTATTACAAAACCATCGCGGTATTTATTTCCTCGGCCATGGGCTGTTTGGCGGGTGCTTATCTGGTGCATCTCTATATGTGGGCCGGGCTGTCAACTTTTGCACTGGATTTCTCCATTCTTCCCATTGCGGCGACTGTCATCGGGGGGGCCGGCACGCTGGTTGGGCCGGTTTTAGGTGCTTTCATTTTGGTACCCATCTCGGAACTTTTGCGCGAGTTTGGAACGCTGCGAATTGTCTTTTATGCGATAATTCTACTTGCCTTTATCGTTTTTCGCAGCGAGGGCATTATGGTCTATGGTCAGCGAAAATACCATCAGTTTGAAAAGTGGACTAAAGTATGAGCTCAACTAAACCACCCTTATTGCAGGTGAATCAGGTAACCAAAACATTTGGGGGCATTTTCGCTTTAAATGATGTCAGCTTTGACCTGCATGAAGGCGAAATATTGGGTATTATCGGGCCAAATGGGTCCGGCAAGACGACCCTCGTGAACTGCATTACCGGTTTTATCGAGATGACCGCCGGTGAGGTGCTGTATCGCGGGAAAAAAATCTCCGGCAAGGCGCCGCATAAGATTGCCGATATGGGGATCACCCGAACATTTCAGATCATGCGCCCGTATTACAGTCTCCCGGCATACAAAAACCTGGTGATTCCCCTTTTTTCGCCCCGGGCGAAACGCACCGGAGGCTGGAGGGGCGGCGGCAAACTGGGTGACCGCAATACCGTCAGCATTGACATTTTGGAAGAACTCGGTTTCGAGAGAGAATCGTTTGTTCCTTACAAAAAGGCTTCCAACTTACCCACGGGCTATTTAAAACGCATGGAGCTTGCCCGCTGCCTGGCGTTAAATCCGAAGATTATCTTATGTGATGAAGTATTTTCGGGATTGAGTATGAGCGAAATCGCCAGCATGGTCCCCTTGGTTGAGCGTTTGCAGATGGAAGGAATCACCCTGATTATGATCGAGCATCGCCTCAGAGAATTGTTCCGGGTGGCCAATCGGATTATGGTTTTAAACTTTGGTGAAAAGCTCATTGAAGGTACCGCCGAAGAGGTCATGGCAGACGAACGGGTAAAGGAGGCCTATTTTGGGTCCCAGGAGGTTGAGGAGGTCATGGCGCATGCTTGAGGCAAAGGGGTTGATGGTATTCTACGAAAACATGCTGGCAATTAACAACGTCAGCATCCGGTGCGCTGAAAACCAGATTGTTGGCGTGTTCGGTGCCAACAGTGCCGGAAAGTCCACCCTGATGTACACGCTGTCGGGTATCATGGAAGATATCCGCAAAAAAGAAGAAATGGCCGGTGGTGAGCGTATCAGTGTCCTGGGCAATATCTCTTATTTGGGCGAAGAAATTATGAATCTGAAGCCCAGCAAAAGGGCGAAAAAAGGCATCGTCCTGTGTCCGGAACGACGCCGAATCTTCAAAGAGTGCAACGTCCTTGAAAATCTGCGCATTGGCGGTTATCTGGCGACACCCGCCCAGGCGAAAGATACGCTGGAATATGTGTTTAAGATCTTTCCGGCTCTGGACAAACTTCAGAAAAGAATTGGCGGTTTTTTAAGCGGTGGTGAACAGCAGATGCTGGCCATTGGGCGGGCACTCATGGCTCAACCGAAACTGTTACTGCTTGATGAACCTCTTTTGGGGCTGAGTCCTCTGATTCAAGCTGTTTTAGTGCGGGCAACCAAAGAAATCCGTGATGAAAAGGGAATTTCAATCATTATCACCGAACAGTATGCTCGCCCTGTTTTGCCTATCGTTGATTATGCTTTTATTCTGGAGAACGGGGCTGCGGTTTTGGAAGGAACGCGCGACGAGCTGATGAACAACCCGGATGTTCGGTCGGCTTATTTCGGGATATAGAACTATCTTAAATGTGTATTTAAAAAAGTGCGTCCCGCCAACAGCGGGATTAAAAGTGATCTAAAGTGACTTGAGAAATTCCTATGCACAAAAGGTTGAAGCACTGAGGAGTTTTTAAGACAATGAGTCAAACGACGGCGGCTTTAGAAAAGGAATTAACGTTTACACGGTTCGACCATATGTGCGACCGTTATCCGGATAAATCCGCAGTCATATATCTGGGCCAGAGTTTCTCTTATGCCCGGCTGAGAGATCTAAGTAAACGGTTTGCCGCCGCGCTGCTGGACCTGGGTGTCAAAAAAGGCGACCGGGTGATGATATATATTCCAAACTGTATTCAATTTGTGGTTGCTTTTTTAGGTATCCAGAGAATCGGTGCGGTAATTGTACCGGTTTCCCCAATTTACACATCCCATGAGCTCAATTACATGATCAATGATTCAGGGGCCGAAACCATCATCTGCCAGGACACCAATTTTTGCTATGCCAAAGAAGTCGTTTCCAGCACCGGGCTCAAACGCGTGATTGTGACCAATCTGGTAGATCTATTGCCTGCCTGGAAACGTTACCTGGGGGTCCTCTTTGACAAAATTCCTCATGGTAAGGTGGACCAGGATGAGAAGGTGTATTCTTTTAAGAAGCTTTTGAAACATGCGCCTGTGAAGACTCAGACAGAGATTGATCCTCGCAAAGATCTTTCATACATTTTATATACCGGGGGAACCACCGGTTTTCCCAAGGGCGTTCCCGGCAATCACATCGGGATGGTTTCCTATGTGAATGATGTGACCGAAGACGTGGCCGGCGACCACCTAAAAGAGGGAGAAGATGTCTACATAGCCATTAATCCACTTTTTCACATCATGGCTTTAGGGCTGTTTATGTCTGTTGGGCTGAATAAAGGCAATACCACTCTTTTAATGCCGGTACCTCAAACGGATGCCATCCTCGAAACCATTCAGCGCCATCGCGTGCGCTGGTTCCTCGGCGTTCCTGCACTTTATCGCATGATCTTAGAAAACGACCGTATCGACAAATACGACTTAAGTTCTTTGCGGTATTGTTACTGTGGTGGTGATGTTCTTCCGATTGAAGTGTTTAATCGCTGGAAAGAGCGTTTTGGTATCCCCATCTATCAGGTTTATGGTTCTACCGAAGCCGGTCATGTCACCTACAGCCGAATCGACGAAAACCCCAAGCCGACGACTTTGGGTCTGCCTTTGAAAAGTAGAGAATGCATGGTGGTTGACCCCGAAACGCTCGAACCGCTGCCGGCCGGCGAAGTCGGCGAACTTTTGGTGACATCTCCGTATACCATAAAAGAGTATTGGAATAAGCCCGAAGAAACTCGGAATTCTTATGTGGAAATTGACGGAAGGATTTTTTACCGGATGAGCGATTATGTCCGCCAGGACGAGGAGGGCGAACTCGTCTATGTCGAACGCTCGGCTGATATTATCAAACATAAGGGTTACCGCGTCTCTGCTTCCGAGGTTGAAGCGGTATTACAGGACCATCCGACGGTTATTGGCGCCTGTGTGGTCGGAATCCCCGATGAACGTCTTGGTGAACGTGTCAAAGCGATTGTCGTGTTGAAAGAAGATGCCAGAGGGGTAGGGGGCACTGATCTTATCAAATGGTGCCGGGATCGCTTGGCCCCCTATAAGGTCCCGGGATATATCGAGTTTCGGGATATGCTTCCCAAATCCAAAGTGGGGAAACTGCTGCGGCGGGAAATCCGTGATGAGGAACGCCGCCGCATCGCCAAGGAAAAGTGACCTCTAAGCCGAAACGAAATTTTATTCGGATGCCGTAAATCGTTGCTGATGGACTTTGGGTTCCTTGCGGGGTGGCGCTTTAATCTCCCCCTTGGGTTTTCCAATGGGAATAACCGCCGCAATTTCGAGATTATCTGGGATATTTAAGACCGATTGCATTTTTTGGGGATCAAACCACGTAAAAAAGAGGGTTCCCAATCCGTATTCCGCGGCGGCAAGCATCATGTTTTGAACACAGGCGGATACCGCCTGCAAGGCGCCGTGTTTCTGGTTAAAAAAGTCTCCCAATCCTTTCTTGGCAGGATCAAACACCACCGCAATGACCAGGGGGGCCGCTTCTAAAAAACGCATATCGTATTTGGCGGCAAATCCCGGTCCGCCGCCGTCGAGGACAGCCTGTTTGGCCGCTTCGGCAACTTCTCTGATTTGGGATTTAACTTCGGCATCGGTGATGAGAATATATTCCCAGGGTAAGGCGTTCATGGGGCTCGGTGCCCACTGGCCGGCCTCCAAAATAGCTGTGAGTTGATCCTCCGGTATGGGATCGGATTCAAATACGCGGCAACTTCTTCTTGATTTCACAACCTCTTTGAATTCCATATTGATTTCCCTCCTTCTAAAATTCTGGTTTCAGCATCGCATTGATTTCCTCCGGAAAAGCCATACAGATACCTTCATTGAAAAGATTTCGCAATGCCCCGACGTCCGGGGTGCCCAGGGCCTGGTTAAAAAACGTGCGCGGAGAAAACACCAGGTGAAATCGAGCGTGGCCATCCCCCCGGGTTCCGGGGAAAAAATTCATATTAAAACTGTAAATACCCATCTTATCATAGGCAGCCATCAGTTTGGTCAACCCTTGAGCCAGGTCATAAATATCATCTTCGGTTAATTCGAGCGTACCGCTTGTGCCCTCCACGATCGCGACGACGTCGCCTGCCACCCCCAGCGGGGCATATGCACTGAGCCAGTTCGTGCGGCCGATTTTCCCCAGGAAGCGTTTTCCGTCCGCCTTTTCTGTTTGCACCAGATCGTCCCAATAATTAGATCCATTTTGTTCCATATAATCCTTAGCATTCCTGAGCTCCTCGTTCAATAGATTGGGAGCGTGGGCCGAGACAAACACCTGCAGATGGGGATGAATTAATGAACTGCCGGAAGCGGGCATATAGTTCCAGTTAATTATGTGATATACCGATTCCGGATGCTTTATTTCATCGACGCGCTGGAAAAAATTGATTGACAGGCGAAAGGCATCGGCGATTTGCCGGGAAGTTATCTCTGTCATGGGAATAAAATGCTGACCACTGAATGTGGCACAGGCGCTCAGGCTGTCGTAAGGAGCGATATTGGGAAACAGAACCTTATCGTCTAAAACCATACGACCTTCAGGAACAATGTCTTCGGGGAAACAGGGGGTAAGCTGCATTACCTTGTCGGGACAAAACGGACAGGTCTTTTCGGTTCCGGCGACCAGTTGATCAAAATCCGGCTTTTCCCATTTTAAGGGCATAAAATGGCAGATGCGCGAAGTCCTTCCGGTAAGCGGGTCTTTGCGGATCTCGCTGGGGATGGTTTTGCGCTGCATGTTGTTGCTGGGATCGAGAATCACAGTTTCCCTTTCAATCGCTTCAAACTTCATACCGCCTCCTTTTCATAGAATTAATCCTAGATATACACTATCGGTACCGGGTCAAATGCGCAAGTCTTATGTTGCAGGAGTTTCCTGAACTGAGATCAATAAAACAATTCCGTGTATACGAGGGATTCCGGGAAGCGCCGGTCGATGAGGTGGGTGACATCTCGGATCATCTCGTTTCGGCCGCAAAGGTAAAAATCATATGCTCCGGGAATTAAGTGTTGTTCCAGATATTGGGTCACTTTACCCGGGAAAGCATTGGCAGGCAGTTTTTTTGACTCCGACAGACAGGCGATGTATTTTAGGGCATTTTTTCGAAGTTGGGAAGCGTAATACAGATCCGCAGCCAAACGAACGCCATGCAAAATCGTAAAACCGGATATGCCGGATCGGGCCATCGAACAGAACGGTGCAATACCGGTGCCGGTTGCCACAAACACCGCCGGGCGGGGCGAAGGTCTGTATGTAAAATAACCATGCGGGCCCCTTATCACAAGGGATGCGCCGGTATCGGCAGCGCTGAGAAGAGCCGACAATTTGCCGTCGGCTACCTTGCGGATACAGAGGGTGAGTTCAGATTCCTTTGGCGCCGATACAATGGAGTAATCTCTTTCGTGTTCGTTTAGACTCAGACTGATGCGCTGACCCGGCGTAAAGGTAAACCCAGGGGGTCGGCTCGCAAAGATCTCAAAGGTTTTTTTTGAAAGCCACTTTCGTCTCAACAGAGTAGCCGTATATGTTTGGACGTGGGTTTTCAAAATTGAAAATTAGCTCACGTTTTCCAGAGTTTATCTGGCACACCATGGATATGATTACAGTGACGGGCAAGTACAAAAAGATAATCCGACAGCCGATTCAAATATACGAGTGATTTTCGATACTGCTCGGCGGCTTTTCCCTCCGGCAAGTCACTCAATAGCGGCACCACTTTGCGTTCGGATCTGCGACAAACGGTTCGGGCCACATGGGCCCAGGAAGCCGTTGGATGTCCTTGCGGCAAAATAAAACTTTTCAGCACGGGTAATCCGTGTGTGATTCGATTAATGGCATCTTCTAAGAAGGTAATCTGTTTTGTGGAGATTTCTTCGAGTGATTCTATTAAAGCGGAATTCGGACTGGTCGCCAGCCAGGCACTTAACTGCATAAGGTCGGATTGAATCTGTTGCAATTCCTCGGTGAGTTCGGCTTCATCAGATAAATGGGATGCCAGTGTGCCTAAAATCGAATTGAGCTCATCAATATCACCATACGCATCGATTCTGGCATTATCTTTTGGTACGCGCTCGCCACTGAATAGGCTGGTTTTGCCTTTATCCCCTGTGCCGGTATAGATTTTCAAGTTTGCCCCACCTTATCCCTCCACGCCGATTGGAGTGTAGCTGAGATTTGGATTTAACGGGAAAGCAGAAATTTAGTTTTATTGCTGCCGATGGACATTTATCATTCTTCAAGCCTATTTTAAGACTTCAGTACCTCCCGCATGGTTTTGCCGTCGATATTCCCGCCGCTGATAATCACCCCCGCGCTGCCCTGTGGCCTTATCACGCCGCTTAACAGGGCCGCCACCCCCAGGGCGCCCGAAGGTTCAACCACCAGCTTCATGCGGTAGAATAAAAATTTGACCGCTTCGACAATGGCCGCCTCCGAAACGGTTTTCATGTCGTCCACATATTTGAGGACAAAAGGAAAGGTCACCTGCTTACCAAGGGAAGGCGTGCGGGTTCCATCGGCAATCGTGGGTGGATTTTCGACCGTATGCAGGGTGCCGGTTTGAAACGAACGGGTGGCATCATCTGCCAATTCCGGCTCAATGCCGATCACCTGGCATGCGGGGCCCATTCCCCTGGCGGCGATTGCGGATCCGCTTAAGAGCCCGCCGCCGCCACAGGGAACCAGCAGCGTATCCAGTGAGTTGACCTCTTCAAACAATTCAAGGGCCGCCGTTCCCTGACCGGCGACGATGTCAAGGTGATCATAGGGCGGTATTAAAACATATCCATGTTTTCTTTCGAGATCCTTGGAAATTTTTTCACGGGTGGTTTCCCGCGGATCGTATTCAACGATGCTTGCCCCATATGCTTCGGTGGCAGCTCGCTTGGTGGCCGGCGCATCATCGGGCATGACAATCGTTGTCTGAATACCCAAAAGCCGTCCAACCAGAGCAATGGCCTGAGCGTGATTTCCGGAAGAGTGGGTGATAACACCCCGTTTGCGATCTTTATCTGACAGCTGGGACATGGCGTTGAATGCGCCTCTGAACTTAAAGGCGCCGACACGCTGAAAATTTTCACATTTAAGATAAACTCGGGCACCTGCTATTTGATCCAGGGTTCGCGAGCGCATAACCGGTGTGATATGGGCATGGCCGCGGAGTCGCTTGCTTGCTGCCTGGACGAGTTCAAACATCTGGTCTGTATTATGAAGCATCGTTTAAGGGCGACTTCCTGCTGAATTATGGGTTTTGAAAGTTACTTTACTGTCACGGCCTGAACACGGACACATGACGCCATTACCGCGGATGATAGCGGTCTTTGGGGATGCTTTACCAGTCGGATGGGGGCAGTACCTTCCACGGGTAGCTGTCTTGGGTGACCCGGGCCCAGAAAAGATTTCCTGAATTCCGCCACGGATCCAGCAAAAGTCCTTTAAAAAAATCCTGCCCTCTGGCGCTAACGACTACGCAGTTGTGCTCGCGCAATTCACTGCCGCGGTAGGCCACCCCCCAATAGAGCTGGAGGCTTTTTAGATCCAGCGCCTGGAGTCGTTTCATCAGGTCTTCCGTCCAATGATAGCACAACCCGCGGTCTTTTATACCCAGTGCAACCAGAAGGTTGTGGGCGACAGCCGGACGAACGAGTTGATATTCCTCGGCCAAAACGGCCGATTCTCGAACGGCCGTTTCAGCCACCATTATCGCCTCTGTTTTATCAACCGTTGCACTTAAATCAACCAATGCGTGCTGCAGTTGTTTAATCTTTTCGCGGTAGATTCGGGCATCGGCCTGGATATCGGGTGTTGTGGCATTAGATGCGCCGCTGCCCGGATAATAGATGTTTGTTTTGGAACAGCCGGTTGCGACGATGAGCAAGCCGAGCGCAATGATATATTTTAATCTTATTTTCATATATTTCTCAAATACGGATTCCTAAATCTGCAAGTTGCTTTACTATTAGACGCTCCCACCCGCGGTTTGCTTTTGGATTTGCCGGGCTTGGATGGGTAATCATACCTATCTTCACCTTATAATTGCTTAAGGCAATTCGGGCTCTTTTTTCTGCAAACTTGCCGACGCCCACCACATAGCTTGGTTTAATCTGTTCGATCGTTTTTTGGAGGGCATGATCGCATGCCTCCTGAAGCGGGTTGCGTTCCGCCGCACGGATTTGGTCCGGCGTGCGGTTTCTACCGCTTTCTTCAATGAAAAGCAGCGGGCAATAATTGGACACAAAGAAGCGGCTGAAAAATCGTTTGGGCGTTTTAAATGTTTTTTTCGCCCATCCCCAGAGTCGCTTACCGCTGACCTCCCTTTTGGTGCATGCGAATCCCAACACCGGTCTTTTGGGGTGTGGATCGACAGGGCCGCCGACCGGCGTTTCTATTTTCATCCAGTCTCTGACCGCATTGATTTCACCGAAAGGAATACCGGTTTGGGCCATGCCCCATGGCCCCGGATTCATCCCCAGGAAAACGACCTCCTTGGGCGTGAACGCATATTTTGCGTGGTATTGCCGATAAGATTCTCCGGCGTACTCGAGCGGGTTATAAACATGGGTGATGGGCGGGCCGAATTCTAAAGCACGCAGCCCGTCAATCAACTCGGCAATCGTAGATTCCAGTCTATCCATATCAGGATTATTTCGGCGCACCGCATACGTTCCCGTTGTTGATTTTTGCGTTGATGGTAATCTTCTGCCCGAATCGGCAGGCGATGGTTATGATCTTAGAATTTTATGGCTAAGACTTCAAAACGGGATTGTGGGTCAGACATTATTTTTGCGTTTTTCGCGGCAGCCCTCTTCGGTCAGACAATAAGACGGTTGATTATCGGGCCCGCAAAAAAAAGATCCTTCCATTCGTTCAAGAAAACCTTTTGTGACCAGATCTTCCAAATCTTTTCTTCTTCCTAAATGATTTCCCGGATAATACACCCCCTTTTTCATTTTAACCAAAATCTCAGGATTCATCTGCGCCCTCTTGGATTTTTCAGCCTTAATTTTCAGGATCTAAGAAACAAAAAAAATGGTAATAAAATTTGAAAAGATCATTCGAGATGATATATGTACATGGGATCATTATGTAAGCTGCTTTCCGGGCGCAGGACCATGCTGGGGACATGCGCGGGAAGCGGAAAATTGCTGGAAACGACGATTGCTCCCGGTTTGAGCCCGGATTTAAGTTTGACCGCCAGTCTTTTCATCACATCCGGGTTAAGATAACAAAACACCACATCTGCGCCTGTTAAATCAGCTTCCCAAAAATTTTCACGTTTAATATTAATTTTGTTCGGCCCGAGAGAGAATAATCGGGCTTTCAGGTAGGCCAGCGGGTTGATTTCATAACCGATGGTGCGAACCCCATACCGTTTTTGAGCTTCCCGAAGCACACGTCCGTCGCCGCAGCCTAAATCGACCAGCGTTTGGTCGGCCCGCATGGGCACGGCGTTTATGAAGGCGGCAATTTTTGTACGAGAAGTTGAAACATACAGTGCGCCCTGGGTAATCGGCAGAACCAGGGCGATGCTAATGGTATAAACGATTTTCAGGGCAAACAGGCCCCCGGCCAAAATAATAAATATCCAGATCCAAGCGGCCATATCGATGCCTTGCGCGCGTTAAAAAAATGGCAACAGCTGTATCTGAATCATATCCTTTGGGCAGTGTCAAGTCATTATCTAGTCATCTAAAATTTTTCGGTGTCCTTAAAAAAAAACGCTCGGTGAAACCTAAAAGACCGTGCTTATGAGCGCTCCCGCCCCGAAAGCCACGATGATCAGCCCGGATATTTTATTGACCCATGTCAGCTTGCGCGCATTCATCTTGTTGCGCAAAATACCTGTAGTGCCGCTTAAAATCATCCACCAGACGCCTGATCCGATAAAGACACCGATGACCATCAGGCCCGCAGATGTATATCGGATGGACTCACTGACGATGCCCAGACCGGCAAAAATGCCGGCAAAAAACAGGATCGTCATTGGGTTGGTTAGGGTAAGCAAAAAGGTGGTACTGTAGGACGAAAGGGTGCTGCGATTTGTCTCAGAAGGCACCTGTTTCTGCGGCTTTGACAAAAATGCCCTGATTCCCAGATAACATAAAAAGAGTCCGCCGATAAGGCGAAACCAGATGGAATGGGCCACCAGAAAATTGGAAATAAAGGTTAAGCCAAAAGCGGCAATAAAGCCGTATATCGCATCGGCGGTTGCCGCCCCCAATCCGGTAACCAATCCTTGAAAATTGCCGCCCGCCAGAGTTCGCTGAATGCAAAGAATACCTATGGGCCCCACCGGAGCCGCTATGGAGAAGCCGATGATGAAACCTTTAAAAAATAGTCCTGACTCCATTATTTGTTACCAGCGCTTACAACCGGTAGACTCGGGTTTTCGTTAACCACCAGCTGAAACACGTCCGGCCGGGCATAATGCCCGACGACATCAAAATCAAGTTTTGCGCGGGCAATCTCGCCCAGATCGAGCGTGGCAAATAAGATGTCTTCTTTATCAAACAGCGGACCGGCCAGAACTTCACCCAACGGAGAAATAATCGTACTGCCGCCCCGGCACATCACTTCAGGTTGATCGCTTAACTCCTCTAGCGCTTTTAAATCAGCCGGATACATTTCTTTGGTCATATATTGATTACATCCCAGTACAAAGCAGCGCCCCTCACAGGCAATGTGGCGCAATGTTGATTGCCATGTATCGCGTGCATCCGCTGTTGGGGCCAGATACAATTCGACGCCTTTGTTATACATGGTCATTCTGGCCATCGGCATATAATTTTCCCAGCATATCAATCCGCCGATAGTGCCGAATTCTGTTCCAATCACCGTCAGGGTGCTTCCGTCGCCTTCGCCCCAGATCAAACGTTCTGCTGCTGTAGGTTTAAGCTTCTGATGTTTTCCCAGAAGTTGGCCGTCAGGGCCAAAGTAAAGTAAGGTACAGTACAATGTGGCGGTACTGCGCATCGCATCACGTTCGATGACACCGATCGCTAAATAGACCTGCGCTTTTCTGGCGGCTTCGCCCAATTTCTCTGTTGTCGGACCGGGGACTTCCACCGTGTTTTCCCAGTAGGATTGCCAGATTTTTCGGCCCTCCGGGCTGCGACTTCCCACGACCGTACCGAAGGACAATCCGCGAGGATAGGCCGGAACATATGCCTCGGGAAACAAAATAAGCTGAGCGCCCTGCTCGGCAATCTGCTCGATCAAGCCACAGGCTTTTTTTACCGTCGCCTCGCGATCAAATAAAATCGGTGCGGCCTGGACAACAGCCACTTTTATGTGTTGTTTTTTTTTGATCATTTTGCCTCTCTTTTTTGCCAAACCATATTGTGCTGAAAAAAAGGTCCATGAATCCGTCTTTCATGATAGCGCAGTTCGAACCCATGTTTTTCAAATGCATGTACAGCGTCCCCGATGCAATAAAGGCTGTGTTTTTTGACCAGCGGCTGAAAAAGTTGTGCAATCCATTTAGGGAAGGCAAGATCCAGCCAGAGCAAAAATCCTCGCGGTTTTAAAACCCGGGCGACTTCCCCGATGGCAGTCTGCCAATTCGACAGGTGGTGAAATACATTCTGTGATACAACCAGATCGAAGTGTGCATCCTGAAATGAGAGGTGTGCGGCGTCTTCCACCTTGTAGGTTAGATGGTCATTTTCGGGATGCCGTTTACGGGCGATTTGAATTTGCGCGGGATCGTAATCGGTGCCCCATACCTTCATTTTGTAAGTTTCTGATAGAAAGGCCGCTACGGCGCCGATGCCGCAGCCCAGCTCCAATACATCCTTGATTGCTTCTGAAGGAATTTCTGCAAGACGCTGCTGAACTCTGGAAATGTTGCGGTCCGCCTTTTTGTCGCGATTGACCAACCATTTCTCGAGGCGTGTCATTTTCATCGGTCTAGCGTGGGAATCGTGTTGTCCGGATTGACAGCATCCGCTCATTGCAGTTCTTTGGAGATAACCCCAATTTCCCAAAGCGCGATTACTTTTTGATAATATTTCGTTGTAAACTCAACGTAGTGCACCTGCATTTCTATCTACCTATCATGAATCTGAAGGGGATTCGCAAAGGTTTAGCCTTGAATGTGCTCATATCCTTTTGAAATCGGCAAACTTAAAGATTGGAGCAACAAATATATTCAGGTTGCCGGGATGTGGGTCGTTGTAACCTCGGCCAAAAGCCGCCCTTGAGCGCCGGTCACCCGGGTGCGTATAATCGTTACCCGTTTGCCGCTGCGAACAAAGCGCGCTTCGGCCCTGATCTCCCCTTCACGTTGGTTCCCCAGCAAATTGGTGTTCAAATTTATCGCCAGCGGGAAGCCTTTTCCATCCGGTCCGATCTCGACTTTCCCGAGCGCCAATACCGTGGCGGTGACATCTGCAAGCCATAACATGGCGCCGGCGTGAACGGTGCCAAAAGGGTTGAGAATTCCTTCCTTTACCGGCATGGTACTGATCACACAATCGTCTCTGCGCTCTTCGATCACAAATTCGATCTTGCCGGTTTTTCGGCTTTCTTTAATCTTGTCGTAGATATTTTTCATTTGTTTATCTTGTATAAATATCAATTACACGGCCATCTGACGTTTCACATAACCCGAAGCCACCGCTTTTGAAACCGACCAGGGTATCGGATAACCTGAATTTACATTTCATTTTATTCCCTCGGTCTCCATATAAAAAAGCCTCTGTGTTTCCTTGAAATTCATCAACTGCCGGGTATGCTTTGCTTATCGGTGCGTTCGATGTCGCCGACTTTTGCTCCTGGATGAGCCTGCCTATAAAAAGTTCCCCATCCGGCATTTTGACCTGGAGTTCAGCCGATCCGAATTTTTCTTCCTCGTATTCGAGGAAAACCCGTTTACCACTGTATCTATCGATCCCCCGCATCGTTCCCGAACACGCCATTGATACGAAGATCAAAGCTGTAAAAATAAAAATTAGGACCGGCTTTCTCATTTTTCTGTCCTCTCTGTTTGGGTCTGAGGCAGCTTGCAGGTTTTTAATATCCATGGATTTATGACTGGAAACATCTGAGCTTTAGATTTGCATCTGAATTTTGCACGCGTCCTCCAGAGGCGTACATGTCGGAGGCTTTCATATGCAAGAGGCGTCCTTACTTTAATAAGATCGGATGCTTCATCCCGCAAAGCGGGGCATTTAAGGTTGCGTCTATCCTGTAAAGATAATTCCAAGTTCTCATCACGTTTCATGCAAAATTAAGATTTCTGTATTGCTTATAAAGCAAATATCCGCCCCATACAAGAGCGCATATTATCAAAATCATTCCCAGCCTGTCAGCCATACGGGCCAGTGTATGATCGTAGTTGGACAAACCCGATCTATGGAGGATAAATTCCCAGTCGTGAAACCCGTAGGGTGAAGTGCTTCCCGTATTGCCGCCGAGAAGCGGCAGGGTCAAAGACCTGGCATCGTTAATATAGGGGGCCAGATCCATAAAATTTTCGCCGGACCACCACAGGGCAAATGCGGCTGCGAATGTATCTCTGGTTTTTAACAGAAACACCGCAAGACAAGCCAGCGGCATTAACAGCTGGCCCAGGCTGCCGCCAAGGCTGGTCATAAAACTTCCGAAGGGTCGGAAAAAGATGTGCCCGGCTTCATGGAAGGGAAGGTTGATAAGGTGCCAGAAAGAATCCATCGCATAATTGGACTCCAATGGCGTCAGGATAAACTTTAAACCCCATATAAGAAGCACAATAAAGACCAGCAACCGCCCGCCGAAAATAAGCGGATGGGCTTCGGGCTTCACGTAAAAAATTAAATTTTTTATAAAATCCAGTATTTCTACCGACTTTGCTGGCGGTTGAGTTGCAATGGAAGTTAATGCGGGCCCATTTTTTTTAAGCTTCAAATACTTATCGAAAATAATCCCGCATTTGAAGCATTCCACCTGTTGATCTGTTCGTTCAAAGCCGCATTTCGGACACTTCATAATCAACCACTGGTTTAGATATTTGTGACAATTTTAACCCGTTAGAATTATAACGCAATCTTATAAAAATGGCAAAAATGGAAGTTTAAAGTGCAACACCTACAAAATGGAATAAAAAAGGCAGCGCCGTGGCGACGCTGCCTTACTGTTTTTATTATTTCGACCCCACCGGTCTTGAGTCTATCTGCAAAGCGATCAGTCCAGGTAGAGCGTACGTTGGTTTGGGACCGAACCTCCTTTACCGTGAGGTTTAATTTTATTTACGTTCTCTTTCCTTTTTTGGCGTTCCTTTAATATTATTATGACCATAACGACGATAACGCCGATTTCCGCAATCAGAAAAAGAGCTTTAGAAATGAATTCCACCATGTCGGTCTCCTCTTTATTATATGTATGATATCGGAAACATGCCACTAAACTTTAGGACTAATTCAGACCTCCAACAGAGATTTCACTCACAATTCATAATAATTATCGGCGTTTGGCAAACCCGGGTGCCATCCGACAGCGTCGTTCTGTAAGTTTTACAGTTCCGGGGCATTGCTTGATTTGGAGCCGATTAAGGGAGGTATAGAGGGGATTTTTTAAATAAACTTTATTCCAATTCCATATGTGGAATGGGAATCCTCATCCGCCAATTCCTTGCACCATCTCACAGTGGATTTGTAGGTTTTCAAGGTAGATTTAAAAGGCGGGCTATCAAATTTTATATTGATGCGGGTTCCGGGTTTGAAAGCAATTTCTGATTCTAATAACATGCCGTCGTTGCTAAAATCTTTCGTTTGCGCATAACTCCACGCGCCCGATCTCGTATCCTCCAAGATGACCGTGGCTTTATGCCAATAGCGCCTGCTCTTTCTAAATCCGGTTGCGGCGCTCAATTGTGAATCGGATGATTGCCAAATATCCTCTATTTGAGCATAGCCAGGCTCAATATCTCTGGTTTTTTTCCCGAAGCCGATCTTATCTTTGATTCTGGACTTCCTTCTTGTGAATAAATTTTTGTTGCAAACAGGACAATCGTTGCCCTTCATTCTGTTTGTGACTGTCGCCTCCCATTCATGACCTTCCTCACAAATCCACCATACTTTTTTATTAAAATCTGGAGGTAAATTTCTTAAGTTCAAGCCGCTGTTTTTGGTAAGATGCCATTCTCTGACAAGATCTGTGTCCGTTATTGATGTATCACTCGTATCAGCCGGTGCAGGCTTATTGCAAATAGGACAGCCGCTGCCCCTGTTGCGGCTATATATCGCTGCTTCCCACTCATGCCCATCTGCGCATATCCACCACGCCTTTTTTCCGGAACCCGGTGTGACATTTCTCGGATTTAAATCCCCGTTTCGGGACGGGTGCCATTCCATGGCAAGACCCGGATTTATGATGTGGAGGTTATAATGCTTGCTGGCTTTGGGCATATTCGCACACTCAGTAGCTGTTTGGTTGTACCGTAGCGAAAATGAGAGGGTTAATTTAGGTCTATCTGATATATAGTTGATAGTCGAAGGTTTTTAAAATAGCAACAGCTTTCTTGAACCCATCTCAAAAATGTGGATTAGGGTTCAGGGCAAGGCGCGGGTTGGCTCAAAAGCGGAGCATACACCTTAGTATGTGCGTATTTTGAGCCAATTCGCAACACAGCCATGGGCACTTAGACGCATTTTAGAGATGGGTTCAAGTCAAAAATATCGATTAGCTGCGTCTAACATATTAGAGGAATAATTATCCATTGAACCAATGTCAAGGGCATAGATTTTTAGAAGTGGTTTCAGGTATCACGTCTCCTGGTTCAAAAGTTCAGAGGTTAGATAACAAGAGACAGAGATCAGTTGCTTGATTAAAAAAAGAGTGCGGAGCAGCCCAGAACGTAGCGCTTAAATGGCGCACTTCTAAAACCAGAACCCTGAACCCGGTAACTGACGACTAAAATAGAACCGTGTTTTTTAAATTATTTGTGGGACGCACTAATCGTAATGGGGCTTTGTTCGGACGATTCTCATTGCCCGGATTTCAAAACCCTGTTTGCATATTCCACAAAACGCGGCTCCCACATTTTTTCCAGTGGCATCTTGTTGTTCAGCAACCCTGTGGCCAGGGCCCAATCCTGAAAATCTAACTTGCTTTGAGGATTAATTTGCCCGGTATTGCGTATTTGAGCCCAGCAGGCTGCGCGCAGAAGATCTTTATCCAGGCGGGTGTGCTTGGCCATAATTTCAAGATTGCGGGCGGTTTTCCCCTGATTATACTGGCGCACGCCTTTGAGATATGCGACCATAAATCGCTCTCCGGCTTCAGGGTTTTTCTCTAGAATGCTGGGGCCATAACGTACAAAGGAGTAATCGAAGTCAGGAATTACGTCCTGAACCCGCTTCCAGAGAACGCCGTGCCCGGATCTTATAATACGGGTAAGCCAGGGTTCGGTGGTAACCATGAAGTCGATGCGACGCTTTTCCAGGGCGCTCATTTGAGCGGGTGGCGGGACAACTATTTTCTCAATTTGATCCGGCTCTAAACCGATCTGACTGAGGAACTTATCCAGAAAGTATTCCTCAAATGATCTGATCTTCACATCGAAACGTCGGCCCTGCATGAGCTGTTGATCTGGCTGCTTTGCGGATTCCGCTATATCTTTTCTGGCGAGCAGTCCGAATGACGGACAGCCGTCCGGGGCAAAATGGCCTTTTTCGGCCACCACGCGAATATTGGCACCCCGGCTAATTGCATTCAAATAGCCTGCGGTATAAATGCCCGCCCACACGTCGATTTCCCCCCGGGCCATGGCCTGGAGAGCCATTGCCTCTGACACCTTCACAAATTCAATCTCGAACCCCTGCTCGGCAAAAAAGCCTTCTTCCACGGCCATGGAAAAGGGTCGGAATGAAAGAAAGGGAGCCAGAAACACCTTTAACTGGACTGGCTTTGAGGCCAGTTGCTCTTTTGCGGCAACGATGGCAGGTTGGGAAACGAGCAAAGTGGATATAATAAGAAGCAATACAAATTTTCTGTACCGGCGAATCATAATATTTCTCCTTGATTTAGAGAGATTAAGGGCGGGTTACAAGAAGCTTTAGGGAGCGATATATAAAGTGTTATCCGAGAGATCTGCGGTATTTTCGCGCAAATCGTTTAACGATAAAATTTACATATCTAATGGGCGATTTTGAAGCGCTCCAAAATGCCTGCTGCTACATAGCGAATAAAGAGTTTCAGTGTCAATGAATAACCCTAAATTTTTACACTGTTTTACACTGTTTTACACTATTTTACAGGTCCAGGGGATTATTTCACAAAACTCAAGCAACGATGCGCAGGGCAAGATAAGGCACCAGGTTAAACAAAAATATACCTATTTTAAAAATACCCATGCCTGCATAGTGAACGGCATCAAACTTATCGACAGATAAATCAAACCATTTACTGTGGAAACGATAAACCCAATCGTGAGCCAAGCTGAAAAAGAGAAACCACCATAGCAGTAATCCCCAGTTTATCACCGTACACCATGCCAGAGCACTCCGTATGACTTCAATTGTCATCATGCCGCCTCCCCCTTTAGGTCATCTTTTTTATAACTCTACTATATTCATAAAAGAAAAGGCAGAGCCTTATGCCTCTGCCTTATGTTTTTGTTTCATTTGTTAAGGCATTAATCAATCGTCATCGTCGTACCCGTCACCCTAACTTTCCTAATAATTAATAAATAAGATAAAAGCGTAATAATCTGCGAAAGTATCATGGGAACATGCCTCTATGCCATAAGCTACAAACTCATCTTCAACTCTAATTTCTTCAAATTCAATTAGCATCTGTTGGTCGTTTTTCATCTTAAATATCGTAGCGTATTCTTCAACGGCGATATCACTGTCAGTTGTGTATAAGATACGCTGGATGTTGGTTTTGGCATCCACTGTGGCCGAAAACTCATCCGGTATTGCGATAAGTTTTTCTGCTGTCAGAGGAGCGGATTTTGCAGGATCTAATACAACCTCTACTTCTATCCCTCCATGGCACTCCACCCACTCATCCAACCGGAGAATATCGATGCTTCCGTCCCCCTTTAGCTTCACCGGCGCATCTTCCGGCAGGTATACGCTTAAGGTGGTTGTTTCATCGGTCCGGATGGTTAGGTTATATCCACTAACAGCGTTAGAAATACCGGTTAGAAGTCCTGTCGGTTTACTTGGTCTCAGGAAGACGACAATGGCCCGATAAATATTAGATGCAGCAGCGGCCTCAAATTTGCCCAAAACACGCGCCTTGTATCCTATAGGAATAATTTCATCTTCAAACAGCTCATCACAGCCGATGAAAATAACAGTGTTGTCTGTGATATCAACATCAAGCGTCCCGGCATCATTGGCTAATTTCAAAATGAAATCATCAGGCGAGGAATCAATTATGGTCCCCTGAAATTTTTCAACACCACCGATAATTATTACTGAAGCGACTAAATTGCACCTGGAATTGAGACGGCCCCTTACGCGAACGGTATCACCTACTTTAAGATCATCACGGTCTCCCTCAAATCCATTTTCATCAAATATAACTGTCTGGTATCTTAACATAACCTTCAGCAAGCCACGACCCTCTTTTAGGTCAAGCATGAAGCCGACCACGCTTTCATCTCTGTAGATGAGTTCATCGATTTCACCGGTAAGTATGCGCGGGCAGGCTTCGGTGGTGTCGATGGTTTCAATATCCACAAATATTACGGGTCTGAAGATGCACTTGCCGGAATTGCCCGCCTCCTTGAGCTGGATGGATTTGTCCATGTCCATATCCAGACTGATCGCAATTGATTTCCCGGGAGCGACCCGAAAATTTTTTCTCGGATTGAGGTCAATCTTACCGCTGGGTAGTTTTATTTCCAGATCCTCATCTGCACACGGGCCGGTACCCCCTTCCGGGCGGATATAGGCGATAATCATCCGTATTTTGGAATAAACACCTGCTGGAACGTTCTTTTTTACCGAAAGCAGCAATTTCTGGTCTGACAAATCCAAAAGATCCACTTCTTTTCCATCACGGTATGGTGATCTAAAGAGAGACACATGATCGCCGCCATTGGCGGGAATCAAAATGACTTCTTTTACCCCGGCCCAGATGTGCTCGTATTCATCTGCTGGTCCGTCAGCTAAAAATAGTGCGACATTACCGCTGCCGGAAGAATCACTGCTACCTCCATTACCACCGCTGCCTCCACAGCCTAAGAATGTAAACGCGATAGATAGGATAGCAATAATTAACAAAGCGAGCTTTGATTTGCCCATAATGACCTCCTATTAGGCGGGCAAGATATATTTTTAAAGAAATAAAGCGATCACAAATTTTAGGCTCAGCGGTTTCGCGCTTAAAACAGGCTGTGCTGTTTATGGGATCGCCGGCAAAAGATTTTAGAATCAGGGCCGATGATACCGTGATATTGAGATTGAATATGAGAAAAAAAAATAAATGTCAATTTAAAAGCTAAGCGTTAAATAAAAAAATAATAACGAAAACAGAGGATTATAAAGATATAAAGATTTATTGGGTGCTATGGATAAAGAAAACTTTAGAATTGCGGATTAAATTAAGGTTGAACGCGAGGGAGGGGTTGTTTCTTTTGGACTTGTTTTACCCGCTGCAATATTACGGCGTTTCGGCAGGTGTCAAGCTTGATAGGAAATATTATTTAATTCTGGAAATCTTAGGGAGAATTGCCGACAAGGCATTTTTCAACCGCATATTCCAATTGCGGAAAGCACGTATCTTTGTATACCTCTTCTTTGAAGTATCGTTTTCGATCCCTCTCTTTGGTCCAATCGCAGCCCGTCAGGGTTTGACAGTCCGTATGGCCAAACCGTTTGGCAAATCCATTAAAAAGATCCTCTACGGAGGCGATGGCTTTTTTTCTTCTTTTGTCCCTGAGCCCGGGCACAGCGCTTGCGTTTCTGCCGTTAAGATAACCTAAATAAATCGTTGCGCCAAACAGTACGCCGCATATTGTCTTGCCCGACATTACGGCCCCTCTGTATCCTACCGTGGCCCACTGATATGGCGTTGCAGCCCAGCTTTCGGTCTTCCGCAGAACCTGCAGAATGGCCTCGGCTCAGGTATACCCTTTTTGCATTAGCCGGACACCCTCTTTGCAGGCGGCTTTTACCTGCGCATCTTTATCTTTCATTTATTTTTCCTTTAACTCATTGGATATTTTTAAACTTGTCTCAAAGTATCAAATTCCAGATTTCATTTTACGGACAGGTTTGGGAAGTCTTTTCATTTTAGGGTCTTACCGGCATTTATTTGGTAACCGGTCTAACGCACCTGCTGGGTGGTCACATGCCTGCATCCGGGCGCTGGTTTTTTGGTCCAGTCGGTGCTGCAGGCCAATACAGATAAAATGATTAATATGCATAAAAATATTCTTTTCATCTCTTTCTGCCTTTCCGATGCAAATCGTATAAATACATGAATCTATCGCTTCAATATCCCCACCACATTCGGCAGGGGCCAGGACATCGGGCTTTCATTGGCCGTATTTAAGGTTGCTTCATAACTTCCCGCAAACTCAAATTCTTTTTCCCCAACTTTAATATACAGCTGGGCCTGGGGTCCGCCTTCGGTATACATGGCACGTGAGATATTGAGCGGCAGCTTTTTGAGGATATTGATCAGATCATGCGTGCTGTACCAGGATCGCACATGAATGAATAGGATTTTATCCTGCCCATCGATGCCGATAGCAGTCGTACTCCACCTTCGACGCTGCGGCTTCCAGACATTTTGTCCCATGCACGATATCATGCGTATGCTCTGTGCCAGGGTTCCGTACTTCTGCTTCCAGAATTGGAAATCCTCACACTGGCGGTCAATGATTTTGGCGTGCGGGACATCGGCGCTCTGTCGGTTAAATGCCAGAATCGTCATATCTTTTGACAGCCTGGGGTTGTTGGTGTGGGTCGGGGTGCGCATCAGGGATACACTGGTTTTGTAATCTGCCTGGAACATGCTGGGGTTGATCGCGGCGATCAACCCGTTCTGGAGGCACCATTGTTTGGGTGTTAAAGGCGCCCCGTTTTCAATGGCCGAGGCATTCATTAACCTGAACCGGTAATATTTCGGATCGATTCGCAGCACCCGTACCATCGAATCGCCCACCGTTGCCGGCTGGGGCGCAAGAAACGTACCCAATTCAAGCCCTGCAGCCAGCTGCTGCCAACCCGCAACCTGCCCAGTCTCGGGATTGGCGTTTTTTTGCTGCGCTTCACTTGAGACTGAAGAAAGGAAGATGAATAAAATTATGGCCAACGATCGGATAGCTGATTTCATATTTATTCTAAGGCGAAGGTATATCTGCAGCACAAAATGCGCAGCGAGTCGCCTTGATTGATATTTCCGAGAAACAGTGGGGGCATTCTTTGGTAGTCGGCTCTTCCGGTGGTGCTTCTTCTTTCCGTTTTAGTGAGTTTATGCCCCTGATCAGGAGAAAAACGGCAAAGGCGACGATAAGGAAGCTGATGATTGTATTAATAAACATCCCGTAATTGATTGTGACTGCTCCCGCCTTCTGGGCGTCTGCCACTGTGGCAAAGGGGCCGGCAACCGAACCCTGTTTAATGACGGCGAAAAGATTGGAGAAATCAACATTGCCGAGTAGTAGGCCGATCGGCGGCATGATAACATCGGCAACCAGTGATTTGACAATCGAACCGAAGGCAGCACCGATAATAATGCCAACGGCCATGTCAACGACATTCCCTCTCATGGCAAATTCTTTGAATTCCTTAAGCATTTCTCTCCTCCTTTCCGGGTGGCTGGATTTATGGGTAACCATGTGCCACCTGCGCATGCAACGCAGTTTGCAACGCACTGCGTAAATTCTACTCGGGTCAAAAAAATGTCAGGGTTTTTGTTATCTTAAGTAGAATTCGTTCAGTTTGAAAAGATGTTTGCATTCGGAAAAATCTTTTTCAAATAACCATTTTGTTTGTCTATGGTCAAGATTTTAAAATAAATAGATGAACCCCGAGCCGATCAGCACCCACAGCCGCAATCGCAACCATGATCATGGGAGGTCATATCGGCCAACGCTTTGACAACTGCCCTGCTATCCGCTTGCTCAATCTTGAGAATGTGTATTTTCAGGTGGAGAAGCTCATGTTTTTCGAAAAGGCTCATGATGGGCAGATGCAGGTGTTCAAACATCCGCTGCGTTTCTTCTTTTTTTAAGGGCATTGAAATCTCTTCGCCGGCGGCCTTGTTTACCAGATGGTATTCAAAGGGGCACATGCCGCCGGGTCCAACGCCGAATATGAATTCAAACTCGGAGGAAGTCAGGCTGAGGTTCATATCATCGGCCGTTGTTCCGGCTTCCAGACGAAGGGTTACCTTTTTTAGATTATCTATCTTAGTCATTTTTAATCCGTTTAACCAGTCATATAGGCACACAAAATTAACAGGCAGCGGTCAGAACACAGAAAACAGAGTACAGCGGACAAGGAGCAGACTAATTTCTGTCTTCTGTCATCTGACAGCTGTGCTCTTTATATTCCCGACACCTCTGAACTTCGAGCTTCTGTGGGCTCTGTAAGATATTCTATTCCAGATGCTTTGGCGGTTTGCCAATTTTATCTCCCAGTGCTCTTGCGCGGTTTTTAACGATCTGTTCGCAGATTTCAATAATGGCATTTTTGATCCACATGGATGTTTGTGATCCTTCGGTATAATTGGCTTCACCGAACGATTGCACGCGTTTTTGCTTCTGCAGATTATTGACCTGGGCAAACTCTTCCTTGGAGCCGGGTTGATAAACGGCAAATGTTCTCCCGCCGAAGCGGTTTATTAATGAGAAAACCGGGATGTCACTGGGGCCGTCGGCAATATAAATCATGTTTTGAAACGGTACGCGGCGATCTTCATCGGGAATCATGGCGTTTACATCAATATCCGGGAACTTGTTGCTTCCCTTGTTGATTTCAAAAACGGCTCTGGTCTTGGTGGTATTGTCAAGGGCATATGCAATTTGTGAGATTATTGTTGGATCCTCTAAAGTTCTTTTTACACCGGCATCCAGATATCCGGGCGGTGGCGCATTTTCCACAAATTCACATCCCCAGACGCCATCCACAAAAGGCGCAATCTTGCTGCCTAAAATCATTTGCCTTAAACCGGTCGAGACAATGTAATGTTCCAGCTGGATGTCATGCCGCTCGTATTCTGACTCCAGCGTAACGAACCGCTTTAGTTTTTTAAAAAATTCAGGCAAACCATCATAGAGTTCTATTTGACCGCCCAGTTCCCTTAGTCTGGTATTGTTTAACCCTTTGAATTTGCCCAGATGGGTATAGGTCAAAAGGTGATTCAAGTACAGTGTGTCAGTTGAAATGAGATCAAGGCCGTCCTTTTTGTAATGGTTGGGCAATTCATCAACTTCTTTCCAAAACTTTTTGGGATCGACTTCATATAATTCAAAAATTGGTGCCTGCATGTAGCCCGGGCTCAATGTTTTGTCAAAGTCCCAGATACAGGCGATAATATTCTGGAGAAAAAGCGGCTGGGTCATTGCGGATTCCTTGGAAACATAATTTATCGATTATTTACTTAGTATAAATTATGTTCCGGATCAAATTATAATTTAATTTTCGGCGCCCGGTTCAAAGGTTCAGGTATTAATTAACCTCTGAACCCAGAACCTTTAAACCTTTGAACCGGGCGATTCGTGAAAGATGATTGCGGGCGATACGATTATTGGTATATACTAAAATTAAATTCCATCGAAATTAATTGTCAAAGGAAAGGTTAATTTATGGTTGAAAAAGTTGTGATCATGGGAGCAGCCGGTAGAGATTTTCATAATTTCAACGTATATTTTAAGGATAATAAGCGTTACAAGGTCATCGCTTTTACGGCTGCGCAGATACCGGATATTGCCGGTCGTTTGTACCCTCCGGAGCTATCCGGCAGCCTCTACCCCGAGGGCATACCGATCCACCCCGAAGGTCAGCTGGCCGAGTTGATTCGAAAACATCAAGTGGATCTTGTCGCCTTTTCCTACAGCGATGTCCCCCATCTGGAAGTGATGCATAAAGCATCATTGGCCATGGCCGAAGGCGCGGATTTTATCCTCATTGGTGCCCCCTATACCATGCTCAAATCCAAAAAGCAGGTTGTGGCAGTTTGCGCAGTGCGCACCGGGTGCGGCAAATCCCAAACGACCCGTCGTGTTTGTGAAATCGTCAAAGGATTGGGGAAAAAGGCGGTTGTCGTGCGTCATCCTATGCCCTACGGGGATTTAAGAAATCAAATCGTTCAGCGCTACTCGACATATGAAGATTTTAAAAAGCATCAGTGTACAATCGAAGAAAGAGAAGAGTACGAGCCGCTGGTCGAGCAGGGCATTGTCGTGTATGCCGGTATCGATTACGGACGAATTTTGAAGGCAGCCGAAAAAGAGGCGGATGTCGTTATCTGGGACGGCGGCAACAACGACACCCCCTTTTATAAGCCGGATTTGCATATTGTCCTGTTTGATCCGCACCGGGCGGGCCACGAATTGCTGTATTTTCCAGGGGAAACCAACATGATTATGGCCGATATCGCTGTCATCAACAAGGTGGATTCAGCTCCGGCTCAAAAGGTGTGGCAGGTGAGAAAAAATATCGAAAAATATGCACCCGAAGCGAAGATTATTCTGGCGGAATCATCTCTGGTGGTTAAAAATCCGGAAATGATTCAGGGTAAACGCGTCCTGGTAATCGAAGACGGGCCGACCCTGACCCACGGCGAAATGCCCTTTGGCGCCGGAGTGGTTGCCGCTGAAACATTCAAGGCTGCAGAAATCGTTGATCCGCGTCCTTTTGCACAGGGTTCTCTTAAAGAGACCTACAGCGTTTATCCGCATATCGGCAACGTCATACCTGCCATGGGGTATACCCCGGATCAAATCAGTGATCTGGAAAAAACCATCGATAAAGCCGATTGCGATCTGGTCGTGTTCGCCACCCCGATCCATCTGCCACTGGTGCTGAAAATTGAGAAACCGACGCTGCGTGTGCGCTATGAATACCAGGATCACGGCAGCCCGACCCTCGAGGAGCTTATATCCGTACGTCTGCAGTAATTCAAAAAAAGTGTCCGGTGTCAGTAAACAGATGACTGCCTGCGACGAGTTCAGCCGAGTCGAAGACAGAAAACAGAGGTCAGATAAAATTTTTCACCTTCCGCTTTTATAACCTGTCTTCTGACCTCTGACCTCTGATTTCTGCAACCTGAACACTGGCACCTGAAACGTTTTTAGCGTCTGGGGTTAAAATTTTTTAGAAAGACAGGATGAAGTAAGATGCAGGAGAATCGAAAACCCATACTTTTGGTGGCTCTGGGCGGTAACGCCCTCATTCGCAAAGGGGAAGAGGGCACCGTAGCCCAGCAGTTTAAAAACCTGGCCGTGCCGGTACGTCAAATCGCCAGGCTTTCCCAAAGTTATAGAATTATCATCACCCATGGCAACGGTCCCCAGGTGGGCAACCTTTTGTTGCAGCAGGAAAGCTGCCGGGAAGTTCCCAAGTTGCCGCTTGAAATTCTGGTTGCTCAGACTCAGGGACAAATCGGCTACATGATCGAATCTACTCTGGACAGCGAACTGATGGATCTGGGTATTCACGTCAAACCGCTCATCAGCCTGATCACATATGTGGTGGTCGATGAAAAAGACGCCGCCTTTTCAAACCCGACCAAACCGATCGGACCGGCTTATAAACACAAAAAGGACGCGCCGACGGGCTATCCAGTCATTAAAACCGCTAAAGGTTACAGGCGCGTGGTCGTGTCCCCGAAACCGGTGACGATTATTGAAAAACGCGAAATTAAAAAACTGATCAATGCCGATTTTATTGTCATCTGTTGTGGCGGCGGTGGCATCCCGGTCGTGCGGGAAGGCAGAGCCTTTGAGGGGGTTGATGCTGTGATCGATAAAGATCTGGCCAGCGCCAGATTGGCTGAGGAGGTGGGCGTCGATATCTTCTTGATTGCGACAGACGTGCCCGGTGTGGCACTGGATTACGGCACCCCCGATGAAAAATATTTGCGCAAAATCGATATCAAAGGGGCAGCGCGTTATATTACCGAAGGCCATTTCCCGGCCGGTACCATGGCACCGAAGGTAGAAGCAGCTATTGCGTTTATCCGCAATAAGGGCAGAAGAGCGGTGATTACATCGATAGAAGAGATAGAATCGGCTGTAAAAAAGGAAGCCGGCACCGAAATAACGATTTAAGGAAATCATTGCGGGCATCAATTTAAAATGGCGCTTAAAAAAAGATACAAAATTATGCGTGTTATCGCTCTAAGTGCCAGTATTCTCACTGCCTTTCAGGTAGTCATCAACTTGATCACGGGTTCAAGCCTTTGTCCCGATGCAGGGTGTAAAGTTGTTGAAAGCTTGACCGTAATATCGCCGTTATATCTGAACATTTTAGGCTTTATTTTTTTTCAAGTTGTCTTCTGGTTGCTATATCATCTGAAATCAACATCCGGATATCCGAGTGATTTAATTGGTCTGGTACTTTTATCGGGCCTGACTTTTGATTCAGCATTATTGGGTTTTCAAATTTATGTTGTGCATTCTCTTTGTAGCTATTGCCTGCTCATATTGTTTTTGGTGATTATTTTAAACATCCTTTGCGGTATCAGACAGACGGCAGCCGGCTTTGCAATCTTATCGGCGGTCGTCCTTTCATTTTCTATAATGGCCCTCTTTCCAATGGGTGCAGAGTCGAAAATGTACTCTCTAAAAAATGCCGCTTACGGATTAAAATCATGCGCATCACCGACGAAAGAAATTTATCTGATATTTTCATCTGATTGCCCCCACTGTCAAAAAGTGATTGAAACCTTAAATAATTGCAACAGTTGTGATCTTTATTTAAACCCGATTGACAATATAAGTTCACTCAACCTTACCGGACTTGAAACCAATAAAAGCTTCTCACCCGAGATTAACCGGCACATTCTTGCGGTTCTGGGAATCGATCGTATTCCGGTTCTGGTCGTTAAGGACGCACAAAGCTACAGATTCGTCAGCGGTGCGGAAAGGATATTGAGCTTTATCCGGCAGGCGTGCTTCACCTATGATGAAGTTTTTTATTTTGATAAATCACCACAATCGGCCGATAGAGAAATTACCGTGCTAACTGAAGAAGACCAGGGATGTTCGGTTGAGGAAGATTGTCAACCGCAAGAAAATTAAAACCCGTATCCATCCATATTTTGAACTTAGGTAATATGGGATTGATTTTTAGACCGTGCTATATTAAAATTTTTTAAAGGATGAGGAACAAGACATCTCCAGATCCGAATCTTTAGGCGATCGAAGAGATCAGCGGCTGTATCAAAGGGGAGCGACAAGGAGCACAGGATGACCCATTGCATCTTGCTGAATGCAGATTACACGTTTTTAAATGTGGTTCATTGGAAACGCGCTATCTGTTTGCAGGCTAAGGGTAAAGTCGAGGTATTAAAAGATTCTGCTAAAACAGTGAGAAGTTCCAGCGGTGCCGTATTCAAAGTTCCGGCTGTAATGCGGTTGATTAAGTTAATCCGAACCCTTTATCGCACCGGTGTGGCTTTCTGTAAAAAGAATGTTTTTATCAGAGATGGCTTTAAGTGTGCTTATTGCGGAACATCAAAACTACGACTCACGATTGATCACATTATACCAAAATCAAGAGGTGGCGCTTCCAGTTTCGAGAATTGTGTTGCCGCGTGTAAACCGTGCAATATTAAAAAAGGCCATCAAACGCCCAGAGAGGCAAAAATGTATCTCAACTTACGACCGGTCCAGCCGACGATTTCCGAATTTTTAAGATTAAAACTCCAAAAACTCGGCATTAATGATCTTTTGCGAGATCTTGGCGTTTATTAAGCGCATAATCTGGATTTAATTCAGCAGATGAACGCCGTCCCTCCTAATACCCAGATCACGATTTTGAACAACAGATACATTTTAATAAAATGCCAGTCTAAATCATTCAGATGAGAGGAAACTTATGAAACTTATTGTTGCGGGAACCGGATATGTGGGACTTGTTCAGGCGGCCGTCTGTTCGGAATACGGTCATGAAGTCTATGCCTATGATGTCGATGAAGCCAAAATTAAGGCATTTTCAACCGGTCAGGCCGATGAAATTGAAAAATTTGTCATGGAGCCCGGATTGTCCAATATTATTCGTGAAACCCATGGAAAATCTCTGTTTTTTTCCAGCGATTTGGATTCAATTATCGAAGGCACCGATGCCATATTTTTATGTCTGCCCACGCCTTCAAATTTGGACGGCTCTACAAACCTTACCTATTTTGATGCAGCGGCTGAAGACCTGGCGCAGATACTCGCTAAAAGAAAAGATAAACGTCGCGTTGTTATCGTCAGCAAGAGTACCGTGCCCATCAAGACCGTCCGCCGGCTGGAAAACATTATGAAAAAAGCGGGGGTGGAAAATTTCGGGGTGGCGTCCAATCCTGAATTTTTGGCGGAAGGCACGGCTGTCGACCAGGCGCGCAGGCCGGACCGGGTGGTGGTTGGCTGTGATCATGAGGAAGATTTTAAGATACTTCGTCGGGTTTACTCCCAATTTGTAAACCATGTTCGTATTAAATATATTGAGACGACGCCTGAGACCGCCGAGGCTATCAAATACGTGGCCAACACCATGCTGTTGACGTATATTTCTTTCTGGAATGGCGTCGGCGCCAAACTTGGCGAGAAAATATCCAACGTGAATATCGACGATCTCAGGATGGGCGTAACCGCGGATGATAGAATCAGCACCTGGGGCTCTTTTGTCAGCAACGGCGCCGGTGGTAGCTGCTTTGGCAAAGACATTGCGTCCTTAATTTACCAATTGCGACGGCTGAATGTAAGCACCAAGATGCTGGAAGCGTCTTATGAGGTCAATGAATACCAGAAAGTATACCTGGTTGACCGGGCGATCAATGAAGCCGATTTTAAATTTAATAATAAAACGGTTGCCGTTTTGGGACTGGCATTTAAAAAGCATACAAATGACATGCGGGACGCATCCTCAATTAAAGTCGTCGAGGCTTTATTGGGCAAAGGCGTCTCCCGAATCAACGCTTATGATCCCCTGGCGAATGAGTCTGCCAAACAGGAGTTTGACCCTTCAAAAAACATTTTGTTTGAAAAAATAAAATACTTTGATTCAGCTCGGGACGCCATCGAGGGAACTGAAGCGCTTTTTATCTCTTCTGACTGTGAAGAATTCCGCGGATTTTCACGAACCATCGAAGACACCGTAAAACCGCCATATTTGATCATGGACGGTCGCCGCATGATCCCGGATTACGATGAACTTGTGGCCAAAAATTATATGTATCTTGCTGTCGGTTCTGTGGTCAAGATGCGGGAATAAAGCGTTTTCCAATATCTCACAAAACCTGAAGCCCCTAAACCAAAAAGCGACACCTCTGAGGTGAATTTTTCTTAACGAATAGGAATTAAGGCATATGAAGGGAATTATTTTAGCAGGCGGTTCCGGATCCAGGCTTTTCCCGATAACCAGGGGTGTCAGTAAGCAGCTTCTGCCGGTCTACGACAAGCCCATGATTTATTATCCGTTGTCGGTATTAATGCTGGCCGGTATCCGTGAAATTCTGATCATATCCACCCCCGAAGATTTGCCCGCATTCAAACGCATTCTTAAGGATGGCTCCCAATTGGGATTGGCCCTGTCGTATAAGGAACAACCCCGTCCGGAGGGTCTGGCCCAGGCCTTTATCATTGGAGAAAAATTTATCGGCAGCGATACGGTATGTCTCATTCTGGGCGATAACATCTTTTACGGACCGAACCTTACCAAAATCCTTGCCAGAGCCGTCCAGCTTGATAAAGGCGGTTTAATCCTCGGCTACATGGTGAAAGATCCTGAACGATACGGGGTGGTGGATTTTGATTCCAGCGGCCAGGTTGTTGGAATAGAAGAAAAGCCTCAAAAGCCAAAATCTAACTATGCCGTGCCGGGCCTGTATTTTTACGACAACTCTGTCATCGAAATTGCCAAAGACCTCAAACCCTCCCAGCGTGGTGAACTCGAGATTACCGATGTAAACATGACCTACCTGCGTCGGGGGGATCTCCGGGTCGAACTGCTGGGGCGGGGTTATGCCTGGCTCGATACCGGCACCCATGAAGCCCTGCAGCAGGCGGCCAGCTATGTTCAGGCGATCCAGGAACGGCAGGGACTTAAGATTGCGTGTGTAGAAGAGATTGCATATCGCCAGGGATATATAACCAAAGATCAGCTTCAAAAACTGGCAGCCGAATTAACCCAAAACGAATACGGGCAGTATTTGATGGAAATAACAAATGATGTTGAGTGAGCGAATCGAATATTAAAGTATTACGCCTGACGCCTCAAGTACACCATTTCCGATTGTACGTTTTTAACTGCCGTATCCCCTCGGAACCTTTGCTATTCCCTCATCTTTTTTAGCCGTGAATGTATTTCCTTGACACTATGGCTGATTCTGATTAATTATCTTTTCTTTACCATAAATCCTATTTTGGAGGAATGAATGGATTACAAAAAGACCCTTAACCTTCCGATGACGAAGTTTCCGATGAAAGCGAATCTGTCGAAACGTGAACCGGAACAGCTCAAGAAATGGGAAGAAATGCGTTTGCACGATCAAGTCAGAAGTGCTTCAAAAGGCCGTGAACAATTCATTCTGCACGACGGCCCCCCTTATGCCAACGGCAATATACATATTGGGACAGCCCTGAACAAAATTTTAAAGGACATCATTGTTCGATCCAAACAAATGGCTGGTTATGATGCTGTTTATGTGCCGGGATGGGACTGTCACGGGCTTCCGATCGAGCATAATGTGGATAAAGAGATCGGAGAAAAAAAGAAAGATCTTACCCTGGCGGAAGTCCGACGGCTTTGCAGGGCGTATGCAGAAAAATTTATCGATATTCAACGTGATGAATTTAAACGACTGGGTGTCATGGGGCAATGGGAAGATCCCTATTTAACCATGAACTATAGATATGAAGCCATTATCGCCCGCGAATGCGGAAAGTTTGCACAGGATGGAAGTTTGTTTCGCAGTAAAAAACCCATCTATTGGTGTTATCGGTGTCAAACAGCCCTGGCCGAGGCCGAGATTGAATATCAGGACGAATCGGCGCCGTCGATTTTTGTAAAATTTCTGATGAAAGATGATCTCACCAAGGACTATCCGGCATTGCATGGCAAGGCGGTATATATCGTGATCTGGACCACCACACCCTGGACGCTTCCGGCAAATCTGGCCATAGCCCTGCATCCCGATTTTGAATATGTGGCCGTCGATGTGGGCAATAATGAAGTCTTCATTTTGGCACGTGAATTGATGGAATATAGCATGCAAACCTTCGGCATTTCGGACTTCGCGGTTATCGCCGATATCGATCCGAAAATCCTTGAGCGCAAACGCAGCCGCCATCCGATGGTGGATCGGGACTCCACGATTATCCTGGGCGATCATGTCACGCTGGAAGCCGGTACCGGGTGTGTCCATACGGCTCCCGGGCACGGACGCGAGGATTATGAAGTGGGCCTAAAATATGATCTGGATGTATATTCACCGGTAGATGACAACGGGTGTTTTACCGATGACGTCGCGTTTTTTCAGGGACAATTTGTTTTCGATGCCAACAAGAATATCAATAAAAAACTCAATGACATCGGCGCCATGATTGCCGAAGGCAGCATCGAGCACAACTATCCGCATTGCTGGCGCTGCAAGCAGCCGGTTATTTTCCGGGCCACGCCGCAATGGTTCATTTCCATGGACAAAACCGGCCTGCGCCGGAATTCATTGAAGGCCATCGACACGGTCAACTGGATCCCGCATTGGGGCCGCGATCGAATTTACGGCATGATTGAAAATCGTCCGGACTGGTGTGTTTCCCGGCAACGGGCCTGGGGGGTTCCGATAACCGTATTCTACTGTGAGGACTGTGAAACAATTCTCCTGGATCAAAAGATTATGGAGAAGGTCTACTCGCAATTCGAACAGCACGGCGCGGATATATGGTTTGAAGAGGGCATTTCGTATTTTCTTTCCGATGACGTTAAGTGTTCATCTTGCGGTGGCAAAAACTTTGTCAAAGAGAATGATATTCTTGACGTCTGGTTCGACTCAGGCGTGAGCCATGCTGCTGTGCTGGAACCCAGAGAAAACCTGCGATGGCCGGCGGACCTATATCTGGAGGGCAGTGACCAGCACCGGGGCTGGTTTCACAGCGCCCTTCTGACCGCGGTGGGTACCCGCAAACAGGCGCCTTACAAGGCCGTACTAACCCACGGCTTTGTCGTCGACGCCGATGGAAGAAAAATGTCTAAATCGCTGGGAAATGTCATTGCCCCGATTGAGGTCATCGACAAATATGGAGCCGAGATCCTGAGGCTGTGGGTATCGGCAACGGATTACAGGGAAGATATCCGTATTTCAGAAAACATTTTAAAACAATTAAGCGATGCCTACCGGCGAATCCGAAATACGAGCCGGTTTATGCTTGGCAATTTGTTTGACTTTGACCCGGCCACCGATGCAGTTGCTTACGAGGACATGCCCGAAATCGACCGGTTTGCACTTTGTGGCCTGCAACGCCTGGTTCAAAAGACGCTCACTGCATATGATGACTATGAGTATCATATTATCTATCATGGCCTCTATAATTATTGCACCCTTGATCTTTCTGCTTTTTATCTGGATATCCTCAAAGACAGGCTCTATACCTCCCCGCCGAAATCAGTAGCCCGCAAAAGCGCTCAGACCGTTATGCACGTTTTACTGGATTCGCTTGCGCGCTTAATGGCGCCGCTTCTTCCCTTTACAGCCGAGGAAATCTGGGAGTATATGCCGGACAGTGGTGAAAAAACGCCAAGCGTTCATCTGGCTGCGCTGCCCGAGGCAAACAGCAAATGGGAAAATGAGGATCTGGCTCAAAAATGGGGCAGAATTTTAGACATACGGGCAGAAGTCACCAAGGCGCTGGAAGAGGCACGTGCTGCCAAACAGATTGGCCATCCGCTTGATGCAGCGGTTACCATCTCCGTGAAAGCGGATGATTACAATGCGCTTCAACCTTACGCCGGCGATTTAAGATCCATTTTCATTGTTTCAAAGGTATCTTTGCTGCAAGGCGAAAAAATCGATGGCGGCTATGAGAGTGCCGATATAGAGGGTCTCTTCATCCGGATCGAAAGTGCCCCCGGTGAGAAATGTGAGCGCTGCTGGGTGCATGAATTGTCTGTCGGATCGGATAGCGGGCATCCAACCATTTGCGAGCGCTGCCAGAAGGCCCTGGCGGAGATTTCATAAAGGGTTTAGCGGTTCTGGGTTCAAAGGTTCAGGGTTATAGGTTGAGGATTTAGAGGTTCAGGGCTCGAGCCTTTGGCTGCTCGCTGGTAAATTTAGTCGATTGGTTAAATTGTCGAATGGTCAAATAGTTTAAAATAGATTAGATCCTCTGACCAATTGACTAGTAAACTAATCAACCATTTTACTATGCCCCCCGATCTCTGAACTTTTGAACGGTGAACCTTTGAACCTTTAGAAACAAAGAAATGTTGAAAAATAAATATATCAAGCTGATCGTTTTTGCCGGAATCATCGTTTTGCTGGACCAGCTCACCAAAGCGCTTATCATCGGTTACGTTCCTTTTCACCAGACAATTCCAGTCGTGGGTGGATTCTTCAATATCACGCATATTCACAATCCGGGCGGCGCCTTTGGACTTATGGCGAACCTGAGCCCGGCCTTACGAAGTATTATTTTTCTTTTTATTTCGTCCTTGGCGGTGGGCGTAATTTTTTATTTTTACAGAAAAACACCACCGGATTATCCCTGGCTGGCGGCTGCATTTGCGCTGATTTTTGGGGGTGCCATCGGAAACCTGATCGACCGGTTGCGTATGGGCGTCGTGATCGATTTTCTTGACTTTTATATTGGGGGCTTGCACTGGCCTGCATTTAACATCGCCGACAGTGCCATCTCCGTTGGAATCGGTATATTTGTTTTTCATCTATTGTTCAAAAAAATGCCGGAATAGATCCTGGCCCCCGGCTGCTCGCCCGCGAATTTAGTTGATTGGTTAAATAGTCGAATGGTCAAATAGTTTAAGATGGATTGAATCCTCTAACGAATTGACTATTCAACGCGTCAACCATTTAACCATACCCTCTGACCTCTGATATTTGTCTTCTGTTAGTCTGTAACGAACAACAAACAACGGACCACGAACAACAACCAAATAATGCCTGAAATAAACCATAAACTGCTTAAAAAATATTTAAAAGATTTAAGCGGCGATCCTGCCAGACGGTTTGTCCCCGTCTATCTTATTCATGGAGAGGAACTGCTGGTTAAAACCGCCTATGATGATCTTTTGGAGATGTTGCTTCCGGCGGCTGAGCGCACTGCAAATTACGATCCAGTGGAAGGAACGGTTGAAAACATCTATGATGTAATCGAGCGGGTAAACACGTTTTCACTTTTGTCCGGCCCCAAAGTGGTTGCAATGCGGGAATCGCGGATATTTTATACCAAACAGGATAAAAGCCGCCTGTTGGAAAATTCTAAGAAAGCCTTTGATGATGACGACATAAAGAAGGCCGCCAAATATTTTTTAAGCCTGATGGGCAACTTGAATCTAACTTTTGAAGATATGGAAAAACCGAACAGAGACAAGACCTTAAAAGCCGATGCCGCCTTGATGGAGAGTGATGAATGGCTGGAGGATGTCATCGACTACTGTAAGCAAAACCGGCTGGCCGTGCCTGAACCGGCAGACGAATCCGCAGCGCTCCAAAAGGCGATCGAGAAAGGATTTCCCAGAAATAACCATTTACTCATTACCACGGATATCGTTGATAAACGCCGCAGTCTGTACAAAACCATAAAAAGCCAGGGAGTTGTGATCGACTGCGCGGTTCCCAGGGGCGATCGCCGGGCGGATAAGATGGCCCAGGAGGACGTGCTGCTTGAAAAAATGACCGAAATCCTCAAACCGAGCAATAAGGAGATGGACAGAGGGGCATATCCGGCTCTGGTTGAAATGACCGGTTTTGATCTGCGTACATTTTGCGGCAGCCTTGAAAAATTAATCGATTATGTCGGCGAACGAAATACAATCACGGTGGCGGATGTCGCGTCGGTTTTGAAGCGCACGAAAAAGGATCCGATATATGAATTGACCAACGCGATTGCGGACCGCAATACGGAAAAAGCGCTCTTTTTTCTAGGTTCCCTGCTCGCATCCGAATTTCACCCGTTGCAGGTTTTAGCCGCCATGGTCAATCAGATCAGAAAATTGCTTCTGGCCAAGGACTTTACGCAAAGCCCCCATGCAAAAAGCTGGAATGCCGCTGTTTCCTACAATCTTTTCCAGCAAAGCATAATGCCTTCTATAGCGGCCTATGATCGGTCATTGTTGGAGATAATGCAAAACCGGGAAGATTCGGCATCACCTGCCGAAGATGATGATCAGGTTAAAGGCAAGAAAAAAAGAAAGATAAAAACCGATTTGCTGCTTGCTCCAAATCCAAAAAATGCCTATCCGGTTTACCAGCTTTTGAAGAAATCCGAGCGCTTCTCGAAATCTGAGCTCGTGGCAGCTGTCGCCTATTTAAATGAGACCGATGCCGAGCTCAAAATCAGCGCTCAAAATCCAAAACTCATTCTGGAAAGGCTGATACTCAGGATTTGCAAGCGGCCTTCGTAGGTTCAAGGGTTCAGGGTTCAAAGGTTCAGAGGCCAAATAGCAGAAGACAGATTACAGAGGTCAGAGCACAGATCAAAATCAATTGCGGATTTCAGATTGCGGAATCTTAATGTGAGCCAGAACAACTGATAATCGAGCAGCCCTCTGCGGCTACCAGAAACAGGTAACTGGTAAACAGAAACCCTGAACCTCTGAACCCAGAACGCTGAACCCGGTTTTTATATTTTTGACAAATTTGGAGAAGGGGACATGGGCTTTTTCAGACAACAGGAGGAGCGACTGGCCATTCGGTTTTTAACCTGGCAGTACCAAAAATTGAATAAGCCGGTTCCGGGTGATGCCGAGCTCAAACTGCAGGCAGCCAAAATTGTCCAGGAAGCCCACCGGATTGCGCGTGAAAGGGGACGCAATGTGATTGCCATCATAAAGGATCTGGTCAATGACATTAAAAAATAGCGAGCTTGATTTATTTAAAATCCTATTTACTTTCTATGCACTACCAATTACAGGAGGATACCAAAATGGCGGATGAGTGGGCGGAGCAACTGGTATGCGCAACGCAATGCACCCGATGCGAAAATAAAATGGGAGCAGATGATCAAAGAATATTATCCATCTATGATCATCAGACAATTTGTATGGACTGTAAGAATAAAGAGGAGCAACGGCCGGATTATGAAGAAGTGGCCAAAGAGATGATCGGGCAGTGTCTTATTGATACGGAAATGAAATGGGGAGATCCGCAGGGGTATTGCTATCATCATTTCTACCCTTATAAATGTTAAATAAAAAGAGGAGATCCTGATATCGTAAAATAGTGACTGCGACCGGTGAGCTATGCCTGATCCTTGGGTTTGATCTCTTTGAGAAACTCCCAATTTAATTCTCTTTTATCGATTAACTCCAATTTCATTAATAGCAGCATATACTGCCATTGACAACCAAATCCGTCTATAGAAATGCCTGGACAAAAATTTTTAAAATTACCCAAACGACGACGCTGGTTGTTGATTATCTGCCTGGCCATAGTTTTGGTGGGATTGTGGCAGCTGTTTACAAATATCTATCGGGAAGAAGAAAAAGAACTGCGCCGTCAACTTCGGGAAACCGTGAAAGAAAAATTTCCGGAGCAGTCCGCCCAGTTCTCCGAAACAATCGGACTATTTTTCTTTGAAGCCGATCAGAAAGCACCCCCCAGGGCGATTGCGGACCGACCGTCTGTTATTCTGATTCACGGTCTGGATGATCCCGGTCGCGTGTGGCAAGATCTGGCGCCGGAGCTGGTAAAGCAAAAGTTTAATGTGTGGCTGATGCGATATCCCAATGACCAGCCGGTTGTAGAGTCGGCCCGGCTGTTCTTCGAGGCCCTGCAGGGACTCGAGGAACAGCGCATCGATCGTATATCCATCGTGGCGCACAGCATGGGCGGTCTGGTTTCCCGGGAAATGCTTACCCGTCCTGAAATCGATTATAACGCATCTGCCAGAAACAGGCAGGTGCCTGAAGTCGTTGCGCTCATTATGGTGGGAACGCCCAATCACGGATCGCAGCTGGCGCGCTTAAGGGTATTTACCGAAATGCGCGATCAGCTGGTGCGCATGACAAAGGGCGAAATCAACTGGCTGGGATGGATTATTGACGGCGCCGGTGAGGCCAAAATCGACCTACTGCCGGGAAGCCGGTTTTTAACGGAGCTGAACGCGCGAGCGCATCCGGAGGGGGTTCATATGCTGATTATTGCCGGTATTACCAGCCCCTGGAGTGAAAAAGACATTAACCGCTGGGTTGACAATCTCCGAGAAAGCGCGCCGGATGATAAAAAAAAGTGGGTTGATGAGCTTGGCAAAAACATGCTTGCCCTTACTCGCGGATTGGGGGACGGTCTGGTGACGGTGGAATCGACCCGGCTGGAAGGGGTGCCCCATCGGATCGTCGACGGCAACCACCTTTCGATAATTCGCAACATCACCAGCGACAGCCGGCGCATTCCGCCGGCGGTTCCGATTATCATAGATCAATTGAAAAGATGAATAATGCACTGGCTACTGGCTTTTGGCCGATCCAGGCACAAACAGCCAGGAACCAGTGGTGAGAGACCAGAGGTCAGTGACCAGGACCAAAAAGCGTTCTTTTGAATGTAATAGCTTTTCCAGTGACTGCAGTTTTTGTGGCATTTCATCATATCCGGCCCGTTTGAAAACCCTCACGATCATGTCACGGCTCGATTCCGGCCGCTTCCCGGGCCTTTTCGACGGCCGCCATGGCAACGATCACCAGCCCGATTAAGCGCATGAAAATGATTTTATAGGATCGCATTTTTTAACGTTAATTTGGGGAAGGTGAATCGATCTGCTAGTCGTTCCACATAACGGGATCCGCGTCAAGGGTATCCGTAACGCCGCGACCGATCTCTTCTATTTCGGAAAGCTCTTCATCGGTGAGCGCTATTGAACCTGCTTTGGCGTTTTCACCTGCCTGATCCGCATTGCGAGCGCCTGCAATTGCACATGTGTCGGGGTGCGAGGTGACCCAGCTCAAAGCCATCTGGCCGAGGGTAACCCCTTTTCGGTCCGCAATCGGGCGCAGTTTCGTGAGCGCTTGCTGCACGCGTGCATAGATATCCGGCTGAAAGAGTTTGTTCTTTGCCCGGATGTCGCCTTTCGCAAAAACGTGATCCGGTCCGAATTTTCCTGTCAAAAGCCCCTGGGCCATGGGCGCATAGGCCAGAATTGTAATCTTATTTTCGGCACAAAATGACATGGTATCTTTTTCGACATGGCGCCAGAATAGAGAATACGGGGGTTGAAGGCTATCAATCTGGCCGTACTGAGCTGCCTCCTGTAACTGGGAGCGTGAGAAATTGGATACGCCGATCGCCCGGATTTTTCCCTGTTCCTTGAGCTCATTAAGAGCGCCCATGGTTTCACCGATCGGTACTTCGTCGCAACTGAATGAACCTGACGGCCAGTGGATTTGATAGAGATCGATATAATCCGTTTGCAGATTTTTAAGGGAGCGATGACACGCTTCTAAAACCTGATCGAATTTTAAATGGTTGCAAAAGACCTTGGTTGCATAAATCACCTTGTCGCGAATTTCGGATATTGCGGATGCAAGGATTCGTTCCGAATGGCCTTTCCCATAGGCCTCGGCCGTATCGAAAGTGGTGATGCCCGCCTCGAATGCGGCTCGAATTGCTCTGGTCGTTTCCCCGTCATCGATTCCCACCCACATTTGTTTACCGGCCTGCCATAGACCCATTATGATGGGCGATACGCGGATATCCGATTTTCCCAGTTTGCGCAATTGCATAAAGCCTCCTGTGGTCTGCCGTTTTTTACTTCAGATTTATCAGGATAAAGTAACCATATTAACTATAAAAACAAGAAAGGCATCAGCGCCTTTATAAGAACAGTTGCTCTTTGACCTCCAGATACTTATGATAAAATAATTCTTTAAATTTAAACTTAAAATTATTATCTATTCCCAGAACCCGAAATCTGAAACCTAAAAATCTGAAACAAGGAGGTGACAATGAAAAAAGCCATGGGCCCCCAGACGGTGCTCTATCCCATGCCGGCTGTTCTGGTCGGTGCGCAGGTGCAAGGAAAACCGAACTTTATGACTGCCGCCTGGTGCGGGATCGCGGCCGCAACGCCGCCGGCGATTTCGGTCGCCATACGACCGGCCAGATTCACACGTGAGGGCATTTCAGCCAATAATACATTTTCCATTAACATACCCTCGGCAAGTATGGTCGAAAAAGTGGATTACTGCGGTATCTATTCCGGTCATAAAACCGATAAATCTCGGATTTTTCAGGTGGAGTACGGTAAATTGAATACGGCCCCGCTGATACAAGAGTGCCCCGTTAACCTTGAATGCAGTGTTATCCATTCTGTGGATCTTGGCAGCCATATCCTGTTTATTGGCGAGATCATGGAGACCTATATCGACTCGGATTGCATGACCGCTGAAAGGGCAGATCCGGTTAAAATTGATCCATTAATATATACAACCGGCGTCAGGCAATATCAGAGGCTTGGAGAGTTTGTGGGGAAAGCCTGGGAAATTGGTAAGAAAAAGTAAACCCAGGAGCAAGAAGCCAGTAGCCAGAAACCTGACACCTGAAACCCGAAACCGCTTCAAAAAGGAGCCGACAGAATGTATTTAGCCCGGAAGAAAATTAAGGGTGTGACCCGTTATTATATTCGGGAGTCCTATCCGGATGGCGATACTTATCTGAGTCGCGATCTGATTGATCTGGGGACCGATCCCGCCGAATATATCATTTATCCGGGCGGAAATGCATTTTACATCGATGCTGAAGTTGAGGCGCATTTAGAGAAGTTAGGCGTCACCCCCAAAGGGACTGACCTTGAAGATATTTTCTGGCGTTTTTTAGACCCCGATATTCAGCATGCGCTCGCGCACTTCCGGCACCGAGAAAAACGCGTGCAAAAAGAAAATAAATCCAGCCAGAAATTGAAAAACGTTGAAGTCCCCATGCATATTTTCGACAAGCGCCGCCTGCATTATTTAAAATTCGGCCGTATGGAGCAGGGCTATCTGTGGCTGGTACCGCAAAAACTCTTTGATATTTTGCGCCACAAATCCAGAGACGAGATCGAGCAGCAATTTTTAGATATGGAACTGCAGTTGAATCCCAGTGAATACAAAGCCTATGCCTATGTCATTTTTAATATCCATCAATTCTTTACAGAATCCTTTGCCAAGAAGCGGCCGCAGGATTTAAAGCAGAGTGACGTCGATGAATATATTGTTGATGAAATTTGCAAATTGAATCAGGACCCCACATTCTGGGCCGGCATGCCGACGACTGCCAGCCTGCATGAGTATTTGATCAGATATCTTTTGATGTATTTTGATTATGATTATGCCCTCAGGTCCTGGGTAGAAGAGTACATTCGCAACTTCATGAACAGTCGGCGCGACTATCAGTCACCGTTTAAGAATGCTTCGGCAATATTAAAGGAGGCCAGCACGATTTTCGGTGAATCCAGAGAGGCCCTTAAAAAAATGAGCAGGCAGGAGCTGGTGAGATTATTCCGGCGCAAAGCGCAGGAATTGCACCCGGACAAGGGCGGCAATCACGAAAAGTTTGTTGAATTAACCCATGCCTATCACGTGCTGTTAAGTACCAAAGGATAAAATGAAGAAAAACGGCAGTTGCTTCGATTTTGATAGACCGGTGGAGCGGCGGGATACCGCCAGCATGAAATGGGACAAATACAGGGGAAAAGACATTATTCCGCTGTGGGTTGCCGACATGGATTTTTGCTCACCGCCGGCGGTTATCGATGCGCTGCGGAGACGAATCGACCATGGCGTGTTTGGTTATACGATTCCCCCGCCCAATTTAAATCAGATTTTGGTGACCATGCTGAAAGCCGAATATGGCTGGTCGGTGAAACCACAATGGCTGGTGTGGCTGCCGGGTCTGGTTACCGGCCTCAATGTCTCCTGCCGGGCAGTCGGCCGGGACAATGATGACGTGATGACCGCCACGCCGATATATCCACCCTTTCTTTCCGCCCCCGGGCACTCCCGCCGTAAGCTGGTAAAGGCGCCCCTGCTGGAAACCCAAAATCGGTGGGCGTTTGATTTCGACCGCCTTGAAAGCGCCATTACACCCCGCACGCGACTGTTTTTGCTCTGCAACCCGCATAATCCGGTCGGTCGGGTGTTTACCCGTGACGAATTGGAAACCCTTGCCGCTATTTGCGAAAGGCACGATATGGTGATCTGTTCAGATGAAATCCATTGCGGACTGATCCTGGACAGTGATAAAATCCATATTCCATTGGCCACGCTTGCGCCGGAAGTCGCCCGACGCACCATTACCCTGATGTCCCCCAGCAAAACCTTTAATTTGCCCGGACTGGGGTGTGCTTTTGCGGTTATATCCGAGGAAAAGCTGCGCCGTCGTTTTAAGGCTGCCATGGCGGGGGTTGTGCCCGCGGTAAACATTATGGGATTTACCGCAGCGGCGGCGGCCTATCGTGATTGCGCGGATTGGCACGCAAGCCTGCAGGATTACCTGCGTGCAAATCGCGACTGTGTCGCCAGCGCCATCCGCCGAATGCCGCTGCTCTCTCTGGCGCCAGTTGAAGCAACCTATTTGGCCTGGATCGATGTACGATCCAGCAATTTGAAAAAACCCGTCAAGTTTTTTGAAGATGCCGGCGTGGGGTTGCAGGACGGAATCGAATTCGACGGCCGCGGGTTTGTGCGTCTAAACTTCGGATGCGCGCGGGCCTTGCTTGAAAAAGCGCTGCAACGAATGGCAACGGCAATGGAGCGATTGTGAATCTATTTATTTGATTCTTAGAAGGAGCAGACATATGTCACAGGAGATCTTCCAGGTTGACGCCTTTACCGATAAACCCTTTTCCGGAAATCCGGCAGCGGTATGCATACTGCCGCAGGCCGCCGATGAGGGCTGGATGCAGAATGTGGCCAATGAAATGAATCTTTCCGAAACCGCATTTTTAGTCGAGCAGGCAGACGGATACGACCTCAGGTGGTTTACGCCGGCGGCGGAAGTGGATTTATGCGGTCATGCGACCCTTGCCAGTGCGCATATCCTGTGGGAGCAGGGCTTGCTGCCGACTGATGCTCCAGCCCGGTTTTTTACCCGAAGCGGTGAACTGGGTGCGGTACGAAAAGGATCATGGATCGAACTCGATTTTCCCGCAGAGCCCGCCGAACAGACCGCCATTCCGGAAACGCTGTTCAGGGCATTGGGAGTCGAGGCCCGGTATGTGGGCAAGAATCGATTTGATTTTCTGATTGAAGTCAAGTCCGCCCAAGCAGTGCGCCAAATGACCCCGGACTTCACTTTGCTGAGCACCATCGCGGCCCGGGGTTTTATTGTTACCAGTCGATCGGATTCGGGCGCCTATGATTTTGTTTCACGGTTTTTCGCGCCGGCCTTGGGCGTTAATGAAGATCCGGTTACCGGATCGGCCCACTGCTGCCTGGGTCCTTATTGGGCCAACAAACTCGGCGAAGAAGCGCTTACCGCTTTTCAGGCATCTGCCAGGGGCGGGGTGGTCAAGGTACGAATTGGCGCAGATCGCGTCTATCTCGGAGGACAGGCGGTTACGGTCATGCGCTCAATCATTCTGTAATCTGCCTTTTCTTATCTGCTACTCTATATTTGTTTCACATGCGCCCATATCAGGATCGCCATACAGCTGGGTCTTGGGACTATATCCGGCCTTGCAATAGGGATTGTCATGCCAGTCGGCGTATTGGTGTATCTGTTGAAGCTCTCCGGCATTTATGGCCGGTGATCTGCTTCTGAGTGTAAAATTGTCAACTGCCGTTCTCGCAAAACGCGGGTTTCCGGATTGGGAATTGCTGCCCGCGTTTATGTTTTGCCAGTGACCGGAATTGTTGCGATAGAATTGATTATAGTCCTCGGAGATATTGTCAGATGTCCCATCGGAATAGATGCCATAGGCCTTGTTGTTGCTGATGATATTATTTTTTAGGACAACTGAAACGTTGTTGTTCATTATCTGTACGCCGTTGCCTTTTTTGGTTCCGTTGATGGTGTTGTTGAAAATCTGTACATTGCTTGCACCCTGATTTAAGCGGATGCCGTCACCCTGGCTTACGGAATTGTCAAAGATCAGATTATAATAGATATGTATGTTTTTACCCGTTTTTACGTAAATGCCGCCGCCGTCATTGTCATAAACCTGATTAAATGCGGCATAACTGTTTTCCACGCCCCGATCCAAAAAGATACCCACGCCATCCCAGCCGTTTTTATGGTCGGTGTTACTGTATGATTTATTATTGATCACGGCGACATCGGTTATCTTGCCGTATATGTATACGATATTTATTCCCTGGGGGTCGCCGCCGATATCCACATATAACTGGCCATCCACATATTCCCATTGCCCTTCTGAAAGGGGAATACTGCTTTTGGCCAGCTCCCTTAGATTGTCTTCATCTTGAAACACCCGCAAAGGTGGATTGGGGACGACCTGAGAATAGTCATTGCCGTCATGGTCCGTCCATCCGGTGGATAACGTATTTTTGGGCATCGAGATCCCGATGCCGTTACGGGACATTTGCTTGGTATTGTTTTCAAACACCTCGTTGCCGTCAATGGTGACGTGCTCTATCAGGCGATGGCCCGACAAACTGATGCCGGCGGCACCATTGGTATCAAATTGGCTGTTTTGAATGGTGATGCGGCTTACTTTCTCATCAGGGTTCTGGTACCTGGAAACAAACTGCACCCCGGGCCCGCCGTGGGCATAGCTGCGGATGTTGTCCAGAACAATGTTGGCGATGTCCCGGCCGGGTTGGGTGGCGCCGTATACGCCCGCGCCTATGGCGCCCTTAAAATTCAAACCTTCCACCCGGATGTACTGGCGCCCCGCCATGCGAAAGGCCTCCGCGGTTGCGCCGTCGGCATCAACGGTTATGGTGGCCCCGCTTTCAGGACGGTAGGTGATGTATCCGCCACTTTCGGAACCGCTGGAGGGAACTTGCAGCCGGCCGGTATAGGTGCTGCCGCCATCATCGCAGAGCTCGATGACGTCTCCAGGGGCGAAACTGGTATTATTATGACCGGATATCCCCATGAAATCAGACGCCGTACCGCTTCCGCAGGGGGTTGTGCCTTTGGAGGTACGCGTACCGTCGGCACGCATGGTGTAAGTCGCCCCCCAGGTGTGCGCCGTAACCGTAAATAGACAAATCAATAAGATAAGTGATTTTTTCATGATCAATCCCCTTAATTTTGAATTAAATTTTTAGGTTAAAATTTAAAGAAGTCCAGAATCTATCACGCTGGGTAAAGCAATTACAGGGACCGCCGTAACCTGTGCGGCAAATTTGAACAGCAAAGAGAATTGAGAATGAAAACGAATTTTAGGAAATTTGCATGTCTAATGAGCGTGCTATAGATATAATCATACACCTACAACCCTATAAATATCAAGAAAATTAGACCAGGTGATTGTCCAATCTGACGGCATAATCAGGATAACAAGAACCCGAACCCTGTTGTGAGATCATCAGACAATTTTTGGGAAATGCAGAAATAAGGCTGATCGCTGGAAAATTTTCGGCTTTTAATAAGGGACATAGAAAATCAGGCAGGCCGAAAAACAGAAGTGGCTCCTGAGCAGAATCGACGCTTGCGGGGCCGGGTTATTGTTTAAACGCTTTGGCCGTTAAAACCCAATCGGATAGTGATATTTGACGCCGACGCCAAACGCATATTTGGATTCCTGCCCGGACAATTCCTTGCGCCATTGGACCTTGGCCCGATACATATCCGGACCGAAATCATAGGGTGATATTTCAATACCGATATAAATTTCAGTGCCCGGCAACGGTGCATAATCGGATTCAAAATACAATCCGCCACGGCTGTAGTTAAACATTTGCGCTGGGTAATGGGAACCGGAAGGAAAGTTTTCGAGCAGGATGTTGGCCTTGTGTTTTACTCGGGTCGTGTCGCGCTGTTCGGCATCTGGACTCATTGCCCCCCCTTATTAGGTTTAAACCATCATTATGAAATGATCCTAAACCAGAACAATGAAAAGAAGGTCTGAACAGATCAGTCAGGCGCTTAAATAAAACAATATATACCTGATGTCAAAGAAAAATTTAAAAAATCGTAAATTATTATATTTCAAATGGTTTCAAAGTGTTATAAATAAATTTTTGTACATCTCTTTCGTAAAAAGTTCATAGGCTTGGGGCTGCCACGCCTAAAGCGTGAGCTGATTTGTGATCATTAAAAAGGGCTGCGAAAATTGGGTTACTGCTTATACCCGATCTTTCTTAGAAAATCTTTGCGAATGCGGATGTCTTCTTCGGTTTCAATCTCTTTGGATTTGAATCCGTCGATCACCCCCAGGATCCCGCGCCCCAGATCCGTTTCGGCGACGATGACCTCCACCGGGTTGGCGGTGGCGCAAAAAATGCGACAGACCTCAGGCACGTTTTTAATGGCATTTAAGACATTGATGGGGAACATGTCTTTCATAAATATGATAAAGCTATGTCCGGCAGACAGTTTAAAAGCGTTCTTTTTGGCCAATTCCAGCAGATCGTCATCCGTGCCCGCATGCCGCACCAGACACTTATCGGAAGCCTCACAGAATGCGACTGCAAATTTTGCCATAGGGACTGTTGTCACCATAATTTCATAGACGTCTTCGACGGTTTTAATAAAATGGGATTGGCCTAAAATAAAGTTTAAGCTGTCCGGGTTTTCGATTGTAAGGGTTTTGATTTCCATCGGGCCCTCCGTATCTGAAAAAGGGTTAAATAGGGTTTCAGAAAAAAATCATTTATTTGAAAAAAAGCCTTGACCTGTTGGAGCGGGTTTGTTATTTGCCTGCTTTTATAGGCCTGATACCTTGTGGTGTTTCAATTTTTCCACAAATCAATGCTGGCTTTTTCTTTTTTAGCCCGGACCGCATCCCAAAAATGTGCGCGAGTAAATGTAGCCTCCCACTGTTGCGGTTCGGGCTTTTTTATCACCCGCCGATGGCGCGCATCTGACTGCAGATTCGTGTGGGATTTTGGGCAGGCAGGTTGTGGTCTGATGGCTTGTGCTGAATCGCCGCAAAAAAAATGTTTGCTAACGCCTGATCGGAACAACTCTTTCTAAGGGGTCCTTTTAGATCTTCCTGATGATCCGCTAAAAGACAGGGTCTTAAATGGCCACTGGCAGTCAATCTGAGCCGATTGCATTTATTGCAGAAATGCTGGCTTAGTGCGGGAATGAATCCGACCTCACCTTTGGCACCTTCGAATTTATAACGCTGTGCCGGGCCGTCGTGTTCGATTCCTTGAACCGGCACTAGATTTCCAATGGCACCGATACGGTCTTTAATCTCAGGGGCCAACAGGAGCGAATTCGTGTTGAAATCGGACCGGCCAATCGGCATGTATTCGATAAAGCGAACATGGAAAGGATATCGAAATGATAAGCGTGCCATTTCAACAAGCTCATCCTCATTGACCCCGCTCAGGGCCACAATATTCAGTTTTATCGGATAAAACCCCATTTCATGGGCTTTCTCGATTCCCTGCCATACCCGTTCGAAATCATCATGACCGGTGATTTCAAGATATTTTTTGCGGTTTAGTGTGTCCAGACTAACATTAATTCTGGTGATGCCGGCAGATTGGATTTTCACGAGATTATCCTTTAAAAGGACGCCGTTTGTTGTCAGCGACACATCTTTTAGGCCTTCAGTCTTCACCAGTTCCCTGAAGAAATCATAGACACCTTTTCGAATCAGAGGTTCGCCACCGGTTACCCGAACCTTTGATATACCCAGGCGGGTAGCGATTCGGACCACCCGCAATATTTCTTCGTAGGTTAATATCTCACCATGAGAAAGCTTGGGGATCAAATCTTGCGGCACGCAATAGCGACACTTCAGGTTGCACCGGTCGGTAATGGATATGCGCAGATAGTTAAGATGACGATTGCATTTGTCGATGAGTTTTGAATTGATCACAGTTCGAATTTCCGTTTCCAGCAGATATCGGTCAGCGTCGGTTTAAGCCTCTTGCAGCTTTTGGATAAAGTCCGGTTCAATTTTAAACTTTTCGCGGTATTCAGGGATTTCGATTATGGGTGGCCGTTCATGTTCTTCAATTTTAAAAAGCTCCGGCTGATATTGGTTATTAACGAGGTTGTACTGAATCATTTCGTCAAAAAGTTCATCTCTCAGATCGATTAATCCCAGCCGAACCTTACGATTGATAAATGTCTTTAGGATGGCAAAGGCCATCCGTCCCAGTGCCTTTGTATCCTGGTTGCGGTGGATCCGGCGGTCCAGATCTACCTGGGCGATGACATCCAGGCCCCATTTCGTATAGATATCCATATTCATACTGGTTTCAACACCGTAGCCGATTGGAAATGGTATGCGTTCAAAAACTTCTCTGTAACCGGCATATTCTCCGGAAAGCGGCTGGATTAACTGGGTCAGTTCCGGGAAAAACAGGGAGAACAGCGGTCGGATAACCAGCTCGGTAACCCGGCCGCCGCCGGTGGGCCGCATCTTGTTTTTTCCGATCGATATCGGCCGATCGTAAAATGCCTTGACGAATTTGATCTCATCATACATCAGGAGCGGACCGAGCAAACCGTAGGCGAAGCGGTGATGAATATTTTTGATATCTGCATCCAGATAAACGATGATATCGCCCTGGGTGATATAAAGGGCTTTCCAGAGGTTTTCGCCTTTGCCCTTAAATTGTTCCAGGTGCGGCAGAATTTCGGCAGCATTATATACGTCGGCGCCGTATGCGCGCGCAATTTCTGTGGTTCTATCTGTTGAGCCTGAATCCACCACCACAATTTCATCCAGCAGCGCATAGCGGGTCATCAACTCCGACTTCAGAATGATAATTTCTTTGGCAATGGTTTTTTCTTCATTGAGGGTCGGCAGACACAGAGAAATTTTGAGGTTCTTCCTGGTTTTCTCGGCAACGAGCCGACCCAGATCCTTAAAGTCGGAATAATGAAAGGTGTTTTTTTCAAGCCAGTTGTTGTTCATCACACACTCCACTGTCGATAGCCTTTATGACACCGATGACCTGGGCAATCCCCTTGAACATCGGCTCAATTTCCATGGTGGCCTTTTCTTTATAATGATCGACCCCATGAGTGATCCCGAGCGTGACCGCCGGTATTTTGTTCGAAAGGAAAATGGACAGTGCAGATTCAGTAGATTTGCTAAACGGTTTGATGCCTAAAGTTTCCAGAACTACAGCAGAATTTTTGACCAATGGATGCGTGTACTTCAGACGTGAGGCTCTTAAGTTGCTGATGGTCCTTAAGTTCAGATCGACCTCATATTCGTGGCTGAGTCCCTCGACGATGTCTTTGATATCACCGAAAATTTTCTTAACCATTCGATAGGAATCACTGCGTATTTCAAACCCGATGTAACCCTCGTGCGCGATTTTGCCATGGTTGGCGCCGCCTGATATTTTGCCGACCACGATTCGAGAGCGGGGTCTCTGCGGCATCTTTAGACTCATAATTTGATTGATGACCTCATTCAAAATAATAATGGCATTGGGCGTATATTCATCCAGCATACTCCTTTCCTCTGAAATGCTGCACCAAATTTCGCCCCGGATCATGCCGTCCGAATAATAATTTAGTCTGCCCAGTTCGATACCCTCGATACAGATGCCGCCTCTGATGGGGGTCGGCCAGGTTTTTAGAAGGTGTCTGACACCCCGCAAATTGCCCTTGCCGATGGATTGAATGGTGCCGGCCAGTATGATGTCGGACTCAAATCGGATATCCAATTTTTTAAATATAGCCGGCAGTGATGTGACCACCCCCACGCCGAGGGAATTGTCTAAAATACCGGCCCCGGTGATGGTGTCTTCTTTAATGACATAATTTACAGCCAGATCCTTTTCATAGAATGTGTCCAGGTGGGCCAGAACCATAATGGGCGGTTTGCTGGCGTCGGTGCCCCGGATGATTCCAATCGGATTGCGGTACCCGTCGGTGGTAACTTCATCGACCTGGAATTCGGCCAAACGTTCCATGAAAATTTTGCTGCGTCTTTTCTCCTTAAATGTCGGCGCAGGTGTCTGGCCGATCAATACGATGTTGGTAATAATTACCTCCTTGAGCGTTTTGATCTCATCGACAAATCCTGGCAATTGTTGGAGAAAATTGTCCATACCGCACCCTATCCAGCCCTAATGACGGCGGTTTTTACTGGAAATTTCAATTATTTCTGCAAACAGTACGCTTATAGGAAGTGGGTCTAAAAAATCAGGTCAGCCAGCGCAGAAATCCGGTGGAATCGGCAGAAACGGAAATTCCTGAATCCACCCAAACAATCTAAGTTACAACAAAATTCATCATCAGGTCAATACCTCAAAGGATTTATTTCGCTTTACCCACCTGCCGAGGAGATGCGCATGGGTGAGGCTTTAACACCAGATTGGGTCTCTGGGTTGCGTCGCATTGAAAAATATCATAATCCATGAGATAAACCCGTTTGACGGACCATTTTTTCACAAAACCAGAGGAGCGAAAATATGGCAAATCGTGAATTTTATGATGTCATCATTATCGGTGGGGGACCGGCCGGGATGTCGGCCGGAATCTATTCATTAAGGGCTTCGATGCGAACGGTTATGATTGAAAAGGCCTCGCCGGGAGGGCAGGTGACCCTGTCAGATGAGATCGAAAATTACCCCGGTTTTCAAAACATCAACGGCTACGATTTGTCGCAAAAATTTCTTGAGCACACCCAGGCCTATCATTTGGAGGTGCTTTCACAGGAGGCTACCGCTCTGGAACCGGGACTTGAATGGCACACCGTTGAGCTCAATGGCGCCGAGCGCCTAAAAAGCCACGCCGTAATACTGGCTTCCGGCGGTCTGCCCCGTAAGCTGGGCATCCCGGGAGAGGATGAATTTTACGGCAAAGGTGTCTCCTATTGTGCCGTGTGTGACGGGTTCTTTTTTAGAAATAAAACCGTGGTGGTGGTTGGCGGCGGGGATACGGCAACTGAGGAGGCGCTGTATCTTTCCAAATTGGCGCAAAAGGTATACCTGGTCCATCGCCGGGATGCATTGCGGGCCAGCGGTATTTTGCAACAACGCGTCAAAGCCGACAAAAAAATTGAGATTCTCTGGGACACAGTTGTCACGGCCATCAAGGGGCGTGAAGGCCAGATCGATGCCGTGGACCTGCAGAACACCCGGACCCAAGAAACGATGGAACTGGCCGCTGACGGCGTTTTCATCGGCATCGGTTTTGACCCGGATAACCGGCTGGTTCCGGCCGGGACCCGGGTTAATGCCGACGGATATGTGTGTACCGATGAAAGGTGCGAAACCAATTTATCCGGAATTTTTGCGATCGGGGACCTGAGGGAGAAATACGGCCGGCAAATCGTGCTGTCGGCCGCCGACGGCTGCACGGCAGCGCTGGCGGCAGCTTATTATGTTGAAGTCAAACGCGCTGCTGAAAACTTATAACGTCAGATAATCAAAAACTCACGGGTACTGTTTGGATGGTAAAAGAAATCAAAACGAATCTAAACCCAGCACCTCAAGATGCCAGGATTGTGATCGGCGCCCAGAGCAATGACCATTCGGCGCATCTGGCCGGCGTCTCGACAAAACGATTTTTTACAGATGCACACACGTTCGCACGCGTGCAGCTGCTCGTCACCGAATACTATCAGCTCGACGTACTTAGTAATTTCTGGGACGTTTACAACATTGAAGCCGAAGCAATGGGGCAAAGAGTTGTTTATCACCCCGGCGGGATTCCCGATATCGATCGTACCCGGCCATTGATCAGCACACCCTCCGATCTCGATCGGATTTCTCCCCCCGATCCATATACGTCGGGCCGGATGCCCTGGATTCTGGAATTCAGCAAGATTTTTCTGGAAACCACGCAGAAACTCGAGCGTGTCTATTTTACAACTCCATTTAGTATCGCGGTTAACATCAGAGGATATGAAAATCTTGTTATGGATATGTTCGAGCGGCCGCGCTTTGCACATCGTCTTTTTAAATTTCTCTGTGACGAAGTCATTGTACCGTTTATGGAAGTACTGCGAAGTGAAATCGGCAATCCTGACCTTATCATGGACGGACGTGACGCCTGGGCCTCTCCTCCGATGATCACCCTCGATATGATGGACGAATATGTGGTCGCATATACAGAAAGGCTGCGAGACCAATTAGGTGATAAGCTGATCACCAGAGGAAACTGGGGCGATGCCAGAAGCCGCGATATAGAGCGCTTCTTTTCACAAAAAATCCGCTGCAGTCCCGGCTCGTTGAGCGTGCTGGACCCGGATCTTTATGAAGTCGGGCCCGAGCGGGTGAAGGCCTATGCAAATGAACACGACACATCTGTGACCGCGGGCGTGGATGCAATCCTTCTTCAGAGGGGACCTGCTGAGGCAATTGTCAAACGGATCAAACTCTATATCGATAAAATGGCAAGAGATGGGCGCTGCATGATTCATCTCAACCAGATTGCCGCTGAAACGCCGCCTGAGCACATCCACGCGGCAGTTGCCGCATGTCATGCCTATGGCCGGCTCCCCATGCCCGATAATTTAGATGACGTTCTTTTCGATGTACCGAAGCGGGAAAGCTTTTCGGAATTTATGCTGGCTAAAGGGGAATCGTTTAACACCCCTCCCATGGCGTAAAGTACGGCATATTTAGAAACCACGCAAAAAAAATACAGCGAAGGGCTCCGGGCTGAAAAACTGCATCTCGCCGCAAGGCACAGCGTAAATTGAAGATTCAAACGCTATTGGTGAAATAAAAATAAATATGATAGAGCATGGAAGCTGAAAAAACAAAAGAATAACAGGAGTTGCACGATGTCGAAACCAAAAGTTGGTATCTTGCATCCCGGCGCAATGGGAATCTATGTCGCGGAATCCATTCAGAACAGCGGTTATACGGTCTGCTGGGCGTCTGAAGGGCGCAGCCGTCAAAGCCGGGATCGCGCTGAAACATTCAATCTTGTCGATACGGTCACCCTGGCGGCTCTCTGTAAAATTTGTCCGATTGTCATCAGCGTCTGCCCGCCGCATGCTGCGGAAGAAGTTGCTGAACAGGTACTGGCTCAATCCTATCAGGGATTGTATCTGGATGTTAATGCCATTGCGCCGCAACGGGCACTTCGCATCGCTGAAAAGATGAAAGCAGCCGGGGTGGAATTTGTGGACGGTGGCATTATCGGCGTGCCGGTGAGGGAGCCCGAAAAAACCTGGCTTTACCTGTCCGGAGATAAGGCGGAAGAGGCGGTGGCGCTTTGCTCGGCCGGGCCGTTGACGACCTGCGCCATCGGGGAGACCATCGGCAGGGCGTCGGCATTAAAAATGTGCTATGCCGCTTATACCAAAGGCACCTCGGCCCTGTTGAGCGCAATTTTAGCCACTGCCGAAGTTCTGGGAGTGCGCGCTGAGCTGCAGGCCCAGTGGTCGAGGGACTGGCCGAACTTCGGCGAACAGGCGGCCGAGAGGGTCCGCAGAGAAACAGCCAAAGCCTGGCGATTTGCAGGGGAGATGGCCGAAATAGCGGCGACTTTTCGCGAGGCCGGATTGCCCGGTGAATTCCACGCTGCGGCTGAAATGATTTATGGGCGGCTGGTCGGGTTCAAAGATGCCCCTGCCACGCCTTCACTCGAAGCGGTCCTCAAGGCCCTGACGCAACCATCTGAAGCGTGATGACAAAAAGTGCCGCGTCATGGCGGCAGGGCGGGTATGATCCGGCCAATTTGGTAATACGGCCTGAAGGGAGATAAAAAAATGCGCAGCAGCATCAAAACTGTGGCATGCATCGGTGCGGGACTCATTGGTCAAGGATGGACCACCCTGTTTGCCGCCAATGGGTATGACGTCATCCTGCAGGATTTAAGCGAGGATAGGCTAGAAAATGCGACAACGCAGGTAAATTCGAGCTTAATGTTTTTGGAAAACAACGGCCGGCTCCCAAAAGGCCGGGCCGCCGTGGCCGGCGAACGTATTCAGACCATCCTGAATCTGACCGACGCCGTCAGGCATGCCGATTACATTCAGGAATCCGTTCCCGACAATTACGCGGCCAAAAAAGCGGTATTCAAAGAAATGGACGCGGCCGCAGCGCCCGATACAATTTTTGCCAGCAGCAGTTCCGGGCTGATGATGACCGAGATTCAAAAGGAAGTCACACGACCGCAGCGCTGTGTTCTGACCCATCCGTTTCTGCCCGTTCATCTTATTCCCCTGGTGGAGATCGTCGGCGGTGAACAAACAGCTCCGGAGGCGGTCGACATCACCGTTGCGTTGATGGAGACCCTCGGTAAAACGCCGGTGCGGCTCAGAAAAGAGGTTTCCGGCTATATCGTCAACAGGCTCCAGGCCGCCATTCTGCGCGAAGCCATTGACCTGGTGGCCAGCGGGGTGGCCAGTGCGGAGGAGGTTGACAGCGCCTTCTGCAACGGAATGGGAATGCGGGATCCGTTCATCGGTCCCTGTTTAAGGGCTTATCTGGCAGGCGACGGCATCGAAGACTTTGTGGAAGATTATGCCGAGTCCTATAAATTGAGATGGGAATCCATGGCCGCCTGGAAAACCATCCCTGCTCCGTTGAAAGCGCCCTTCATCAAAAGCGTCAATGAAATGGAAGTGGTCCGCCAGCACTCGCTGGCGAACATCAAAAAGTGGCGGGATAAATTGCTGGTGGAAGTCTTGAAGCTAGACCGTTCCCTCAGCCGAACAGCGCCGCCTTGAGCGGTTTGCGCTCAAGGCGGCGCTGTTGGTTATTCGTTACTGGTTATCAGTTATTGGTGAATCAGTTGAAAAAATAAAGTGCTCAAATTCAAATAACGAATAACCAATAACGAATAACTTCTAACCGTTGCTCTCCAGCAGTCGGCGAACTTCGCGGCGCAGCACTTTACCGGCCGGACTCAGGGGCAGCTGTTCGACGATCCTTATTTTTTTTGGCGCTTTATAACGGGCCAGGTGGCGTTTACAGTGGTCGATCAACTCCTGTGCGGATGCGGTGCTTCCCTGAACCAGCATCACCATGGCGCAGACCTGCTCACCCCAGATGTCGTCAGGGACACCCACCACCGCTGAATTCTGTATTGCCGGATGGCTGTTGAGACAGTTCTCAACCTCGATGGCATAGACATTGTATCCTCCGGTGATAATCATATCCTGTTTGCGGTCAACCAGATAGACGTAGCCCTGCTCGTCGGTGTAACCCATGTCGCCTGATTTCCAGAAACCGGAGGAAGAAAAATTTTCCTGCGTCAGCTCGGGCGCCCTGTAGTAGCCCTCGATCGTATTGGGTCCCCGGACCCAGATCTCCCCGCGCTGGCCCGCCGGCAGCACCTGCCCCTCTTCATCGCAGATGATGACTTCCTCGCCGGGCATGGGCCGTCCCACGGAGAGTAGCCTCTGGAGCTGTTCCGGGGTTCGGGTACCATGGTCTTTGCGGCCCAAGATGGTGACCGAAGGCCAGCATTCGGTAGAACCGTAGCCCTGAACAAATATACGGCCGAAGATTTCCAGCAGGACCTCCAGCTTTGAAGGGGAGATGGGCGCGCCGCCGTAACGGATCGTTTTCAGGCTGCTCAGATCGTGTGTGCGGGAAAGATTTATTTCCAGCATGCGGTAAAGAACCGTCGGTACGGCATAGATCATGTCGACCTTCTCGGCCTCAATGGCGCTGCCGACGGATTCCGGGTCGGCCTGGTTGAGGGTGATGATGGCGCCGCCTTTGATGTGCGCCGGAATGACCACGGATCCGGAAGCCGCATGGTGCAGGGGAGAGAAAAACAGTGCCCGGGGATGCTCAAAGGGAAAGGTTTCATAAAAGTGTGCCGGATTGCAGCCCCAGATCCACAGGTTAAAAAGGGTGTACGGGGCGCATTTGGCCCGGCCGGTGGTGCCGCCGGTAAAGCGCAGCACACTGATCTGCTCGGATGAATCATCGGCCACAAATTCTTCGTCGACCTCGACCGCGGCAGCCTGCTCGACCAAATCCCAGAAGTCATAAACCTGCGCCTGTGATTTCCGGGGCCGGTCCATGGCCACCACATGGATCTTGCGTGCCTGCAGGTTCTCGTAAAGCAGCGGCAGCATACGTTCTTCGAGAAATACGATTTTCGGCTGAACATGATCGATCTGGTGCAACTGCGCTTCTGTGGAATCGCGCACATCGATCCACACCGCTCCCACCGGGCATTTCAGCATCCAGGGGTGAAACAGCGCCATGTTGTCGTTATCGACAATGGTGGCGTAGAAATCGCCCCGGCCAAGGCCGAAACGATGTTTGAGGGCGTTGCTCAGACGATTGGTGAGTTCGTGCATGCGGGCATAAGTGAAGCGACGTCCCCTTTCGACATTGACCACTGCGGGATAGTCAGCAAACCGCAAAGCCGTTTGCTGCAATATTCTGCCCATATTGATCATCATGGGTAAAAGGTCTTTTGGATGTGAAAAGACTCAGTTGCCGGAACGGCGGTGGGGGGTCAGAACCCGGAAGGCCAAGACCAACCCGAAAATCCATCCGACCAGAATCAGTAGAAAAAGGTTATAGTGGGTGACGCCCAGATGAAGCCATTTCAAAAATATCAGCAGGGCAGCGGTTGCTGCCAGGAGCAGCCATTGCAACATGCGGTTAAGACTCATGCCGGCACCTCCTGCGGGTGTTGGCGATACTGCGCGCGGTGAAAAAGGGTAAAGCCGATCAGCAGCACCCAGGCCGCAAGATGGGTCAACCAGTACGGCAGGCTGAGGCTCAGACCGGCAAGCTTCAGGCCGGGAACAAAAAACAGCAGTGAACAGGCGGCCATCAGAATTCGCAGCGGCCAGCCAACTTTGGAAAGGCACCACCCTTCGGTGGTGATGGTCAGGGCATAAATTCCGGCAAAACCGCCCACGATGCCAAGGGTAATTTCTATCCAGCTGCCGACAAAGACCATTCCCGGCGCATATACGAAAACAAAGGGCAGGATATATTTGGCAATGCCCAGCCGCAGGGAATGGAATCCGGTCTGCATGGGATTGGAGCCGGCGATGCCCGCTGCGGCAAAAGATGCCAGTGCCACCGGCGGTGTAATGGCCGAGACCAGGCCGTAGTAAAAGGCAAAAAAATGGGCGGCAATCGGCTCCACGCCCATTTTGGTCAGCGCCGGTATCACCAGAGCTGCCAGGGTGATGTAGACGGCCGTGGTGGTCAATCCCATGCCCAGGATCAGGGAGGCGAACATGGTCAAAACCAGTGCGATGGGTAGGATGCCGGCGGAAAGCGTGACAATCAGGTTGGTGAATTTCAGACCGAGCCCGGAAACAAAAACACAACCGATGATGATCCCTGCCGCAGCGCAGGCGACGGAAACCGCCACGGCCAATCGGGCGCCTTCCTCGAGGGCGCTGAGAAAATCTACGGGACGCATGCGGGTTTCCGGGCGCAGGAAGCTGAGCGCCAGAATCGAGATGATGGCCCAGAAAGCGGCAAACATGGGTGTGTAACCAATGACCAGCAGGATAATAATGACAGCGATGGAGATAAATAGGTGTCCGCCCCGCTTGACCTCTTTCTTGAAGATGGGAAGCTCGGCCGCTGAGATCGTTGCCAGGTTGCGCTTGCGCGCCTCGAAATGAACCATTACGAAAATCGAAAAAAAATAGATGAGCGCCGGAAAGATACCGGCAATGGCCACTTTCAGGTAGGGCATATTGAGGAACTCGGCGATCACAAAAGCCGCAGCCCCCATCACCGGCGGCATGATCTGGCCCCCGGAAGAAGCGCAGGCTTCCACCGCACCGGCAAAGTAGTTCCGGTAACCGATGCGTTTCATCAGCGGTATGGTAAAGCTGCCGGTAGTGACCACATTGGCCACCGCCGAGCCGGAGACCGAAGCCATCAGGCATGAGCTGACAACCGATGCCTTGGCCGGCCCCCCGACTTTGCTGCCGGTCAGCGCCAGGGCCACATTGATGAAAAAACGGCCGGCCCCCGACCGTACCAGGATGGCCCCGAAGAGGATGAACAGGAAGATATAGGTGGCCATGACCATCATGGGAATGCTGTAGATGCCGTTTTCCCGCATAAAAAGATAATCGATAATGGTGAACCAGGAACTGGGCGGACCGTAGAATATGCCGAAGAAATGATCCGAAAAGGCGGTCTGCACGATAAAGAAGCCGGCAATGATGACCATGGCCCATCCCACGGCGCGCCGGGTCGCCTCGAGCAGCAGGATGAGTAAAACGGTGCCGGCGTAGATGTCCAGCTGGCTCAGATCGCCGCGGCGGAAGATAAAGGCGTCCAGGTCCCAGAGTGTGTAGATCTGCACCGCCAATGTGAGCAGGGCGCACAGCAGATCCACCGCAAACCAGGCGTTTTTGGGATCGGTCCAGTTTTTGCGGCCCAACGGACGCAGGAAAAAACACAGGATCATCACAAAGGCCAGGTGGGTGGAGCGAAAGGCATGGGCCTCCAGGGACCCGGCATAGGCGACGAAGAGATGATAGATGCTGAGGGAAATCGATAAAAAGCAGACGCTAAGCTCTAAGGGATAATGGAAAACCCCTTTCTTTTGGCTGAGCAGCCATTCCACGACACTTTGTTTCTTTACCTCCTGGTATTCAAGCTTTTGCGATTCAGCAGACAACTTTAGAGCTCCTCGTCCCGATTCGACATCTTGGCACTCTGGCAGGTATGATTCGGTTCCGGCGCCGGTCTCACATCCGATCCGGCGCCGGAAGCATTGGTTCTAAATCGAAACCGCTACTTTGCATATCCCTTTTCTTTATAGTAGCGTAGCGCACCCGGATGCACGGGAATGCGTGCGCCCAGCAGCGCCTTTTCCGGTTTGGAGTCTTCGATAGCTTTCTTTTTCACCTTGGCCAGCTCAGGCCAGTTGGCATACAGGGTCTTGACAATGTTGTAGGCCAGATCATCCGATACATCCTTGCTAATAATAATAGCGGTCACGGTTCCTATCGCCGGTACATCGGCGTCCAATCCCTTGTAGACCCCTTTGGGTATGACGGTTTCCATCAGTCCGGGTTCCATCTGCAGGATTTTTTTCATGTGCTCTGAGTCGATGGGCAGAAAGCGTATACCCGGGCGAAAGTTCAGATCGATCATGGTGGACTGGGGACAGGAGGTTACGGCCATGTAGCAGTCACTGTGGCCGTCTTTCATAAGTGCAGCTGAGTCGGAGTAGCCGACATAACTGACCATTCCGCCGCTTTTTTTGATGCTGTCGAAGGTGATGTTGTGAGCCTTCAGGACCTGTTCGGCAATGACGGTTCCCGAGAAGCCCACCTTGCCGGGAACGATGCGTTTGTCTTTCAGATCGGCCACGGAATTGATCTTGCTGGATTTCGGGACCGCGATCTGAAAGACACCGGGATACAGGGACATCAGATGCCGCAGGTTGGTGTTCTTCTTATCAAACTTGCCACGACCGTCATAGGCGTTATAGGCCGTGTGGGTGTAAGTCCAGCCTAAGTCGGCACGCCCGCCGTTGACGGCCTTACAGTTGCCCACGCCCCCGCCGGGTCCGTTGGACGTGGAGATCTTTATGTTCTTTTCCACAATGCTCATCATGGCCGAACCGAGGGGGTACCAGGATCCGCCTTCGGGACCTGAGAACATCCGTAAAAACTTCTGTTCTGCCTGTGCCGCAGAGGCGATCAGAAAAATCGACAGCACCGTCACCGCAATTAGGATCAAACCTTTTCGTCTCATCTTTCCTCCTTTCAACATTTCAGGGTTATTTGATATAGATCCGACTGTAAGTGGGACAGAATCTAATCATGCTGAAAGCCGGGGCCAACAAACCATTGCTTTTTGTCAAAGACCAAAGTAACTATCTAATAACTGATTCGAGTGGACATTGTCAAGCAAACTAAAGCTAGATCAATTCAGTATGTTACGGCGTATTTTAACCGCAGCAAGCCGAAAATTTTCAGTTTGCGTAAGTCCTTATACCCGGTCCGGCGGAGGATAAATGCCCAAGAATGGTCAACATTACGGTCACATGCGCTGTCTCAATCCTCCGGGTATTGACAGCCCCCGGTTGACAGGCAGTCCGGCCGTTGGCGTTCACGCAAAACAACTGCTGCCTTCCTGAGAAGAGAGCAAAAAAGGAGGTAAAGCTTCCACAATGGATAAGCTAATCATCACAGCCGCAATCTGCGGGAGTCGAATTACCCGCGAAATGACGCCTTATGTTCCCATAACACCTGAGGAGATCGTCCAATCCGCCATCGAGTGCTGGAATGCTGGGGCTTCCATCGTTCACATCCACGTGCGTGATCCGGACACCGGACTGGGCACCCAGGATCTGGAAATTTTCAAGCAGGTGGTTGAGCCTTTGCGGGAAAAAACCGATCTAATCCTGTGCCTGACGACCAGCGGTATCCCGGGTAAAAATCTTCCCACAGAAGAACGACTGGCACCGCTGGAACTGAAACCGGAACTGGCCTCCTTTGATGCCGGCTCCATCAATCTGGGCGGTACGGTTTTTATCAATTCACCCGAGTTCCTTGAAGCGGCGGCCAGCAAAATGAGGGATCTGGGGGTGAAGCCGGAGCTTGAAATCTTTGACTCCGGAATGCTCTCGACCTGTATGCGCATGGGTGACGCTGGAAAATTAGAGGCGCCGTTTCACTTCCAATTGGTACTGGGGACGCCGTGGGGGGCTGCGGCAACACCTAAATCTTTAGTATATCTGCATGAATATCTTCCTGAGGATTCTACCTGGTCCGTGATAGGGATCGGCAAAGGTCATCTGCCGATGTCCATGATGGCCCTCGCCATGGGCGGCCATATCCGCGTGGGCATGGAAGACAATATCTACTACACCAAAGGCGTTCTGGCCAAAACCAACGCCCAGTTTGTAGAGCGCATCGTCAGGATAGCAAAGGAATATGGCCGGGAAGTGGCAACGCCTGATGAAAGCCGTCGAATATTGAATTTATAGGAAGCACTTTGGTGGATTTTTACAATTGAGATATAAAAGCGATATCATAATGAAAAATTATTACAGCAGGATACAGATGGAGATATCGCAACTTTTGGTAGCAAAATTTTATTGTCAATTAATTTCAGAAATCTAAAAGATGATATCTTGTGATTAGTTTGCAATACCTTCAAAATGAAAGGGCACAAGATACTTGGTTTTTATTGTTGTATCTACAATTGTGGCTCATTTGCGATTGGTTGAATATCCGAATATCTTTCGGTGGTAGCAAATTCCAAATTTATTGACAGAACATCCAGATTTTACGACTTACCAGAAATTTAATGTACAATTTTTTTTGCTTTGTTCTTATTAAGAAAAGGATTAATTCATTTTGGTGAACGGCAATCGGATAAAACCAATTTTTACCTCCAAAGATTCGATATCATTTTGGTTATCAGTTAGAAAATCTATTTTAACTTCTCCGATATTTTTCGATTCACCATAGAACTGATGATTTGCTGAATGAATTAATTCAAATTTATCTCCAAAAAGTTTGCAGAAAAGTGTATTTTCTTTTCTTATGATGGTAAGGATTTCATCATAACCTGTAATTCTGAATTTGCCCTCATACTTTTTTGGAGTCAATAGATCTATTTTAGCAATTTTCTGAGGTTGTGATTGGGAGAGCATGGCAGGAATAATGGAATTTGTCATAATTGCCTGTAGACGGTACATGCCCAGAGGGTTATCGTTGACCTTACTTGTAAATGCCGTAACTAAATCTAATTTTGGTACGATAAATATATGCTGCCCCCCTTTACCGGCGGCATAAAATGTATTTATGCTTTGACCTCTTATCACTTCGTTACCGTACCACCACTGATATCCGTATCCAGCCCCGAACAGATCACTGGTTATATGAGGTTTTGTAGATTCGATTACCCATTGCTTAGAGACAATTTGTTTACCTTGCCAATTTCCTTCTTTCAGCATCAGATAACCGATTTTAGCCATATCTCTGGGATTTAAAAAAAGTTTACCAACTGTACCACCTACGTCTATTCGCCATTGACCCAAATCCCATTGATAGTTTGATATACCGAGGGGTTGAAATAGATTTTTCTCTGCGAATTGATAACAATAATTTCCTGTAGTTTCTTTGATAATTCCCCCCAATAAGACACTGAGCCCGGAACTGTAATTAAATTTTGAACCCGGAGGCTCTACAAGCTTTTTTTCCATTACATATCGAAGTCTATTATCGCTTTGCCATAATTTGGTGCCATCATTTCTGGAAAGGTCGGAAGTGTATGAGTCCCATTCCAATCCAGCCGTCATTGTTAATGCATGTTTAATAGTAATCTCATTCTTTTGTTCAATCCAATTTGTCTTTTTAAATTCAGGGTAAAAATCATAAACTTTTTGGTCCAAACTTGAAATCATCTTGTGATCGATAGCAATACCTACCAAAATTGAAACCACACTTTTCACTGCCGATTGTAAATCAAATATTGAATCACGATTGTATCCATAAAAGTATTCCTCAAGGATTACCTTCCCATTTTTAACAATCAGGATGCTATAGATATTTTTAAATTTTCCATTAAGAATATCGAGTATTAATTCGTTGATTTTTTTTGAATTAACATTTTCGGTACTTAAAGAAGAAGTCTCCCATCCATCGTCAGTTTTTTCAGGTACCTTATAAACATAATTATGTTGAGCAAACCCAAAGCGATTAGTTCGGGGCGGCCGTGCGCAAGATAACAGGTGGGCTATGATGATGAAACAGATGATAGCAGTTAGTTTATGTTTAAAGTCTTCCCGGGCCATAATACCACCTTTTTAAGGGTTTTAAATAGAGGGGACTCGGTATGTAGATTATCCGAAGGAGTTCAGAATCAGATGCGATTTCGGATTAGATTCTGCAGCAGAAGATCCGCTTCAGATCATTTGGAATAAAAAAAAGCAGGAACAGTTTATAAATGAATTTATACCCAAATTGATGGGTTTCAGTCAACTGATTAAGGATTCCAGTAACTGGTGATATAAAAAATATCAAAGAGTTCGCCAAAGTTGAGATTAGTAGATGTAAGCACGAAAATTTAAATTCTCGAAAACTCAAATTATTTTATCCGAATACAGCTTCGCCAAAACTAAATGTATATTGAGCTAAGGCAAGGATAGCATGGATAATAAATAAATGCTTCAGTTTCATGATGTCCGCTCCTTTCAAATGACGAGGCTACTGAATCTATAAAAAGTGCTTAATTTATTGCTCATCCTTGGACAGAAACTTCATAACCCTCTCGAACAGGAGGGCCTGCAAAAAATTCTGCGGCCTTGCCTACTTGCTCCTTATAGTAGCCACTCTGTTCGTTAGCAACGGCGTCTTCTTCACTATCCCATAAGGAAATGACATAACCTTTGCCAGTTTTGCGATCAGTGAACAGATAAGCACCCCGGTATCCTTTTTGTGATTTAGCAGCAGGAACAATACTGTGCTCAAAAAGCTTTATAAGTTCATTAATCTTATCCATATTTACTTCGACTATGGTAAACCGTGCAAACATAATCTATTCCTCCTCTTTTCTACATTACGATGTGTGTAATTGATAAAAGCAAGCCCATTTTCATAACTCTCTCTTTAGGTTGAAACCATATATCATTTGAGCATGAATGTTAGGCTGAATAACAAGACTGGTTTCCATAAAGAGGATTTGCTTTTTTTTGGAATTTATCCTCCCAACAGGGCAAAAATATACCTGTCAGGAGCAAAGTAGACACAGTTTAAGTGGAGTCTCCATATGCCTCTTCCTAACTTCGTTGTTAAATTTTCAGGTGGGGAATCTTTTATTCGGAAATCAAATTAAAATTTCAGATTTCGCTCAACAATCGAATTTGAATAGCAGAGGGAATTGATGAGGAGGTCAATATTCTTTTGAGGTTGAGCTTCAGCAAGCGCACAACTGCAGATTTATAATTGCAAATAGATTTAGATGTCAACAAAAACTTATTTGCCACGTGGCCTTTATAATGGGGCGTCAAATGGTGATATATTGAGAAACTACCAAATATCAGGCTCGATGAAAAAATTCCAGATACGAAATGGATATATGCAACTTATCGTATCTTTGGTTTTGGTGTCAAATCAGAACC
>Ga0209536_100000086_pt1 | contig 129568 bp, 100 predicted proteins | sample DeeMarSeWOR28_12_FD_187461 | JGI IMG/M metagenome (GOLD analysis project Ga0209536, IMG submission 187461) | Marine sediment microbial communities from White Oak River estuary, North Carolina - WOR-2-8_12 (SPAdes) (version 2) | ecosystem: Environmental > Aquatic > Marine > Intertidal zone >...
ACCGGAGGGTTGAATAGATAAGCATTTCTCCTGGAAATTTTACCAATGCTTCCTCAAGGATTTCGATAGCCTCATCGAACCGGTGCGCATAACGGAGAGTCATTCCATGCCAGCCATAAGCAAAGGGGTTAAGCCTATCGAGCGCAATTGCTTTTTCACTATAGGGTAATCCTTCCTCTGGCTTCCCGATTATCGCCAGAAAATGTGAATATCCTCTATTGGCATCCGCATCATTTGGATTCAACTCAAGAGATTTTAAAAACAATTTTTCTGCCGTCTCCCATTCCCAAAAACCCCAGGTATATAAGCCAGCTAGATTATGGGTAAGTGTACTGTCTAATGAAAGCCCTTTCTCAGCAGCTGCTCTTAGTTTAGGACCTGCAACACTATAAGGAGCATAACCTCCAATCATTTTTCCTCCCCAGAAATTTGCGATCCCTAAATAAGCAGGTGCATACTCAGGATCTATCTTTCGAGCCAGTTCGAAAAATTGTAAGGCGGTATCCAGATTTGCATCGGTGAGTTTTTCATAATAATCCATTCCCATCAGATAGGATTGATAGGCAGCCGGATTGACAATATTTATACTCAATAGACTGGAATCTTCTTCTGAAGTCAACGGTATGTTTGCTTCCTTGGCAACATCCCTGGCTACCTCACTATAGGTGGTTAGCACATTTTGCATATCGCAGTTATAGGTCTGTCTCCACAATGGTTTTTCTTCCGTAGAGGTTTGAATCAATCTTACCTGAAGATTCAGGCTATTCCTTGTTTTAAGAAAGGATGCTTTAATGATACCTTCCACATCAAGTTCCCCGGCGATCTCTATTAAAGACTTATCCGTGGAATCATATTTTAATGTATTTCTGCGTGGAGCAACACGTAACTTTTTGATCTTGGTCATCTCATCGATCAATCCATTATGAATCCCAGCTTCCAGCCACTTCTCGGTTTCATTTCCCGATAAATTGTCTACCGGTAATATGGCAATGGAATTAATTCTAATCCCTTTTTTATTCGAAATCCAGGTTCCTGTTAATGTGATCCCTGCAACAACAACCAGAAGAATAATATAAAACCCGACCTTCTGAAACAGGGGTTTTCTATGTGATTCTGTAAGTTCTTTCCTTTTACGGGCAGAAGGAACAGGTAGACCTTTATCCTTTAAAAAATAGGTTTTGACTAAATGATCTACATTTTTAAGTTGAATATCTCCCAGTTCCTGGCAATGAATATCTTTTCTGGCACGGACGGCTTCATAGATGGATTCCGAGATATAGATCCCTCCCGGATCGGCAATGGATTGAAGCCGTGATGCAATGTTTACTCCGTCTCCGAATATATCATCATTTTCGATGGTTACATCCCCCAGATGAATGCCAATCCTTATTTTAGATGGTAATTCAGTCTGAGTTGTTCGTTGAATTTCCAGGGCACACAGGACCGAATCAATGGCACTGCTGAACTGAGCTAACGTTGCATCACCCATTTCTTTAAGGCATTTGCCATTGTGTTTCTCAATCAAGGGCTGTTGGATGTAGCGATTCTTTCGAAGCAGGGTTAATCCGGCTTCTTTATCCTCATGCATGATAGCGGTGTAATCCACTATATCTGAAAACATGATGGCCACAAGACGTCGATCTTCGGGCATAGGTAAAAAATTAAATTAAATTCCGAGTGAAAACCCTGTCGTACCTATAATGAATTTAATAATTTTTAGTGGGATTTGCAGCATCAATATTATTTATGTAATGGCATTATATTCCGGTAAGATATCCATTTCACTAATTCCCTTTTTGCTTTACCGGCTTTTTATTGGGATTTTTAGGTACAGGATCGTAACCGGAAGTTCCCCAGGGATGACATCTCGATAGTCTTTTTATGCCCAGCCATGTGCCTTTAACGGGACCCCATTCACGAACAGCCTCTATTGTATATTGCGAACACGTAGGGGTGTGTCTGCAGTGACTACCCAAAAGGGGTGAGATAGTCCCCTGATAAAAACGAATCAGACCAATGAATATATAAGATACGATTCTCAAAATAAATTGATACAAAGATAGTTTAAAATAAAACTAATTGTACTAGATTAACGTTACATCCATGTTTAGTAATATAATAAAAAAATGGTTCTGGTTTTGTCCTTGATATGAATCAGTTGCTTTTATCTCTTTTTTTAATATTAGGCTCACCGGAAAATATCTTTTCCGATACCCCTGATTATATTGATATTATTTATGAACAATTAGACAATCGTAAACCTTCACGAGAAATTTTTCAAAAAGCATATGGAGGTTATAAAAATATCAGTGAAGAATATAATCTCAATCCGGATAAACCCTTTTTAACAATTATTGATTTTAATCTTCCCTCAAATAAAAAAAGATTATGGGTAATTGACCTTAATAATCATAAAATACTGTATCATACATATGTAGCCCATGGAAGAAATAGTGGAGTTCTATATGCGAACAGTTTTTCGAACAGAAAAGGATCATATCAAAGCAGTCTGGGTTTTTATATTACAGGTAAAACATATTTTGGGAGAAATGGATTTTCAATGCGCTTGGAAGGACTTGAAAAAGATTTTAATAACAGGGCAAGGGATCGTGCTATTGTGATGCATGGTGCATGGTATGCTACGGAAAAATTTATTAATAAACATGGAAGGCTTGGAAGAAGTTATGGATGTCCGGCGGTCCCAACTAGGATCCATAAAGAATTGATCAATACTATCGCAAATAAAACCGTCTTATTTATATACTACAGTGATAATCATTACCTTCAGTCCTCATTATATTTATCTAAATAGGTAAAATCTGCAGTAATGAGGAGAATTTGACAATCTATCCACACATGAAAATTATTTTTGTTTTTATAATCTATTTTTTCTTTCTGGTATACAATCATTCGGCAAAAGCCCTTGACTCTAATTTTAAAAATATCAGGCAATTATTAGAATATTTACAGACTGAAGATAAATTACCAATATTACAGGAACCAGTTTATACACGTGATCTTTTAATGGACATATATCAATCAATTGAATTTAAACCACTCTGGGATGATCGTTTTTATGCAATGCAATGTATAGAAGCGTTAGCTGAATCTTATAAATTTGGTTTTTTACCAGAAGATTACCATGTTCCCATTCTTACTTCATTGTACAATACTGAATTAGCAGATGATAATCCACAATTCGATGTATTATTAACCGATGGTTTACTATTGTACTCACATCATCTTCTCAATGGCAAATTAAATCCGAAGGATTTTTTCTTCAGCTGGAATTTTCCCCAGCGGTACATCTATCAAGATTCAATACGTGATTTTTTAAAGATTGCTAGAAAAGAAAAAGTTTTGGAGGATTTGAATGAACATCATCCGTCATTTGCCATTTACTGGTTGCTAGTAAAAGAAAGGGAAAAGTGGATTGAAGTAGAACAAGAGGCAGGTAAGTTGGAACCTATATTGTTAGATAAGGCCATAAAACCAGGAGATTCAGCAAAAGTTTTCGGTGTAATATTAAAACGACTCAAACAATTGAAATACGCTCATGACACAATTATAATAATAAACCAATATGATTCATCCTTTTTGTCAACAATTATCAATTTTCAATTTTCACATGGACTTGAGCAGGATGGTGTTATTGGAATAAAGACTATTGAATATATTAACATGCCAGTTAAGATGAGGATAGATATAATTGATGTTAATCTGGAACGATTAAGGTGGCTATCTGGTGGAGCTGAGGATTATATGGTTTTTGTTAATATTGCCGGATTTCATTTAAGTGTTGTAAAAGATAAACATATCATTTGGGATACACCTGTCATGACCGGTACAATAGATACACAGACACCAGTTTTTACAAGTCAATTGAAATATCTGGTTTTTAATCCAACCTGGACTGTACCTCGCGGAATTTTATATAGATCATTGTTTAATAAAATGAAATCTGATCCGGCCTTTATTACTACCAACAATTATACGCTTTACGATTCAAATGGATTTTCAATTGATCCTGCAAAATTGAATTGGGATACGATAACTTTTAAAAATTTCAGGTTTTCGGTAATTCAAAATCCTGGGCCCAATAATGCTATGGGAGTTGTTAAATTTATGTTTCCAAATCAATATGCCATTTATTTACATGATACTCCAAGTAAAACATTATTCAGTAAAAGTGCTCGGGCTTTCAGTAATGGTTGTATCAGGGTGAAGGATCCGATCATTCTTGCAAAAATTCTTCTGGATGATGAGAATAAATATAGTGAACAAAAATTAAAAGAATTAATAAATTCAAAAATCACTAAAACTGTGTTTTTAAAAGAATCGGTAAACATATTACTCGTCTATTTCACAGTAGATATGGATAAAAACGGGAGAGTTGTTTTTTATGAAGATATCTATCAAAGGGATCCAGCAATACTAGATAAACTAAGAACACCTTTAAAAGCTGGTTTATAAATGAAACATAATCGCCATCTGTTCTATTTCAAAAAGTAATTAACCAATTAAAAAAGGCACCCAGTTAAACCAGATGCCTTTTTCGAGAGTGAGATACCTGATAAGTGTGCTTGATTAACTGTCATAGTAAAGGAAAAACTCATACGGATGTGGTCTCAATGCCATGGGATCAATCTCATTTTCTCTCTTGTAATTAATATATGTTTTAATCAGATCGTCGGTAAATACATCGCCTTTGACAAGAAAATCATGATCCTTCTCGAGCGCATCAAGCGCTTCGGCTAATGAACCGGGAACCGTAGGAATATGTGATAATTCGTCCTTGGTCATGGTATAAATATCCCTGTCAAGCGGTTTGCCTGGATCAATTTTATTTTCAATTCCATCCAATACTGCCATCAACAATGCACTGAATAATAAATATCCATTGGCACTTGGATCAGGACATCTGAATTCAAATCTTTTGGCTTTTGGACTTGAATGGTACATGGGAATTCTAACCGATGCTGATCTGTTTCGCTGTGAATAGGCCAAATTTACCGGTGCCTCAAATCCAGGAACAAGCCGGTGGTATGAATTAATGGTAGGTGCTGCAAATGCCAGGATCGCCCTTGCATGTTTTAACAAACCTCCAATACCATGCATGGCCATTTCAGAAAGACCTGCATAGCTATCTCCGGCAAAAAGTGGTTTTCCACCTTTCCAGATTGAAAAATGGGTGTGCATGCCGCTGCCGTTATCATCAAATATTGGCTTCGGCATAAAAGTAACCGTTTTCCCATGCTTTTTCGCTACATTCTTAATGATATATTTGAACCACATGAATTGATCAGCCATTTTTACCAAATCAGCAAATTTCATATCAATTTCACCCTGACCACCTGTAGCTACTTCATGGTGATGAGCCTCCACAATGATACCCAACGATCGCATCACATTCACCATTTCACCACGAAGATCATGATATGTATCTGTCGGAGAAACCGGAAAATATCCACCTTTATAACTAGGCTTATATCCCAGGTTTGGTTCCTCTATTCGATTTGTGTTCCAGGCACCTTCTACTGAATCAATCTGGTAAAAGCCCATATTTTGTGTCTGATCATAACGCACTTCATCGAACACAAAGAATTCAGGTTCAGGACCGATGTAGCATGTATCGCCTATACCGGTTGATTTAAGATATTCAACAGCCTTTTTGGCAACATGCCTTGGATCCTTTGAATATTCTTCCAATGTTACAGGATCAACAATGTCCGCAATAACACTTACCGTTGGATCAGTAAAAAAAGGATCAATCAAAGCTGTTGTTGCGTCAGGCATTGCTAGCATATCTGACATATGGATTCCTTGCCATCCACGAATGGAGGAACCATCAAATCCTACGCCATCTTTAAACGTGTCTTCATCCCATGTTTCAATAGGGAAGGTACAATGCTGCCAGGTGCCCAGGAGGTCAACAAACTTTAAATCCACCATCTCGGCTCCGTGTTTTTTAGCGAATTCAAAGAATTCAGCAGATGTGGTAACTTTTTCAGCCATATTTTAACAAATTAGTTGTTATTTTATTATTACAAGTTAATTTTTTAACTTTAAATCTAAATAATACTGTAAAATCAAGGAAATTAGGTTAATGATTGAATTGAAAGTGCAATATAAATTAAAAGTTTTCTGTTATCAAAATAAAATGAAATAAATGATTAAATAATTTTATTGTAGTTAAAAAATATTAATGAAATTTGGTAATAATTTTAATATTGCTAATAGAATATAATTTTAAATGCAAATTATATAATTTTTATAAAAGAAGATCTTATCTCAATTAAAATCTGTTTTTATCACTTCGTAGGTTGGCGTTCCGGATCAAGTTCATTTTAGATATCATTGACATCAGTCATTAGTAGCTAGCATAACTAGACAGACAGCGGTAGATCTGATAACGTCAGAATTTCCTGGTTAACTAAAAGATACAGATCAAAAATGGGGGATATAAAGAACCCCCTTAGCATTCCTGATAGAATTTCTAAAGTTATAATTAAAAACTGACTTTTTTACCAGGTTCTGTTTTTCAGATAAGCATCCAACTCCTCACGGGACATGGGCAATAGATCCGGATTTTGATCGATCCAGTTCAGGAAATCCGCCTTAATTTCGTCAGACCATCGTCCATCAATCTGTCCGGGAGTATAGGTTCCTTCTTTTAACCGCTGGTGTCCAAATGCATCTCGAAGACCAATGAATTCAGCATTGATCACGACCTTTTCCAGTAAATGAGGAGGGATGAAGATAACACCCTCTTTTTTTGCCAGAACGGCATCACCAGGGAAAACGGTAGCATTTCCAATTCTGATTGGTACATTTATTCCTGTCAGCATGGCTTCCCGAAGAAATGATGGATCCCAACCTCTGACAAAAGCATTAAAACCTTCAATCCGCCCCAGTCCTTCAAGATCACGTGATCCGGCATCAAACACGACACCCGTTTTAGATTTGGCATAAATCGAGTTACCAAGATTATCTCCAATCAGTGTACCATCAACTACCTTCCCAAAACAATCGGCAACATATACATCCCCTTCCTCAAGCGCATCAATAGGCCAGGAGTTGGATGCACCGATCCGACCTTCTGCATGTCCTTTTTCAAGAATTCTTTTGTTAATTTCAGGTCTCAGGGGCATATATTGGGCAGTGAGTGCACGACCTACAAAAGGTTCCTCCGGATGCAGCATTTCCCATCCTGCTTCAAACTGATTGAAATAACCTTCCCCACGAAGCACGCCCCACGCTTCTTCAATTGAAATATTTTTCAAACGTTCGAGTAATTCTGTGGTTACCTTAGGTCGACCATCTTCAAATCGTTCTCCTTTCCATTCTTCTGTATAAAACTGCATCATATCTTCTGATGGAGTGATTTGAGCAACAACATTAGCCATAAGAAAAAGGCTGACGATAAAAGGGATGATTTTTTTTGATATCATGATATAGGGTATTTAATATTAATTCAATTATGCTAATTTACTTTAATTTTTTCTGTTTCAATTTCAGTTTCTTCTATGCCATTTACTGGTTTACCTCGCCAATAAGTAGCGAGTGACGAACCGGTAATATTCATAAGCGGACCAAAAATTGCCGGCGCCAATCCGACAGTTGCAATTTTACCCATTTGAAGTGCCAGACCAGAAGCAAGACCTCCGTTTTGCATGCCAACTTCAAAAGCAACCGTTCTACAATCTTTTTTTGACATCCTGAATAGCTTTGCAAAAAAATATCCAAGAGAATATCCTGCAAGGTTATGGATTAGTGTAGCAAGGATGAGTAATAAACCTACATCAAGAAGACTATCTCTTCCTGCGGCTGTAATAATTGTGATAATCACGGCGATGCCCGCCATGGAAACAAATGAAAGTACCTGATCCATCCAGTTTTCAAAATCTTTGAATATAAATTTCAGGATAGATGCAACCGTTATAGGGAGGAAATAAAACCAGAACATATCCCATAAAAAGGATGTAAATACCAGGCTCATGGCTGCATCAGTTGATTTTAAGTATATAAAATTTTTGATAATAATGACAAGTAAATAACCTGTCAGCTGGTAAGTTTTACTTTTAATGGTTTCGTTTCCTTTTGAGAAGAGATTAAAAATGAAACCCGCTATGATCGGCAGGATCATCATATTGATAATGTCTAACATCATCGACCAGAATTTAACTTCAATATATTGTCCCGCTAGCATTTTCATTAGAAAGGGAGTCATGACAGGAGATAACATAGTAGCAATAGCTGCAAGGGTTACTGCGAGAGCCAGATTGGCACGTGCAATATACGACATTACATTGGAGGCCAGGCCACTGGGTGCACAACCAATCAGGAGTACCCCGGCCGCTATTTCAGTTGGAAAATTAAAGATACTGGCAATGGAAAATCCAACAAATGGCATGATACTGTATTGAGATACAATGCCTATAATTACTCCTTTTGGCATTTTAATGACTCCTGTAAAATCATGTATACTCATCTGTGATCCCATCCCAAACATAATAATTTGCAATAGCGGAACAATTAATTTTTTCAATTCGAATTTTCCCAGGGTTGTAAAATATTCCGGATAATACATCGAGGCGGTCACTGCCGCGAATATCCAAACCGTATAAGAAAAACTTTTCAACCTTGTGAATCCCTGGAATCCAAGAGCGAGTGCCACAAAAAAAATAGTCAGAAAAGGCCCGGTCAATCTTTCTTTATCTGAGAAATAGAGGATTAAAAATATCCCAAGGCAGAAAAATGCAAGAAGCATTAAAAGTTTATAAAGAATATTTTTTGTTTTCATACAGTTAAAACTGAAATCCGTTTTATTGGTATTGTTGAAAACTCTTTTAAAAGTGGTAAATTTTTAAAAAATTGAGTTTTCGATTAATAATTCCGAAAAAACTGAAAATAATTAAACTTTTCCAATCATGATGAATAAAAAATTAAAATCCTTGTCTGATGAATCAATGTTAGAACAAAAAAATGATACCAAGGGTAGAAGAGATTTTTTCAAGAAGGCAGGAATGGGTGGACTGGCCCTGGGTCTGATGTTTAACGGTAATATAACTACGGAAATAGAATATTCTACTCAGAAAGTCAGTCGAAATTCAGCTCCTTCTGATCTGAAGATTACGGATCTGCGCATTGCCTTCACAACAGAAGCACCTATAATCAAGGTTGATACCAACCAGGGAATTTATGGACTAGGCGAGGTGCGTGATAATGGCAGCCCTAAATATGCACTCTTCCTGAAAAGCCGGTTACTGGGTAAAAATCCGTGTAATGTTGAACAAATATTTAAAGTGATCAAACAATTTGGTGGTCATGGCAGGCTCGGGGGAGGTGTATCAGGTGTGGAAATGGCCCTTTGGGACCTTGTTGGAAAAGCCTACGGCATTCCTGTATATCAATTACTTGGCGGAAAGTACCGCAATAAAGTAAGAATCTATGCAGATACACCTTCTTCAAGAGATCCGGAGGTATATGCCAATCGCATGCGTGGAAGGATAGAAAAAGGATTTACCTTTTTGAAAATGGATTTTGGTATACAACTCATCAAAGACATACCTGGAGCACTGGTAGGTGCTGATGTCTGGGATTTCAGGAAACAGTGGAGTGAGGAATTAGGGAGCCTGGGAACAACGAAACACCCATTTACCAGGATCCAGATAACAGATCTGGGATTGGAAAAACTGGTCGAGTATGTAGAAATAGTGAGAAATATCGTTGGATATGAAATTCCTTTAGCTGCCGATCATTTTGGTCATTTTGATACGAATGCAGCCGTTCGTTTAGGAAATGCTGTTGAAAAATACAGGCTTGCCTGGCTTGAAGATCTTGTTCCCTGGTTTTATACTTCCAAATGGAAAGAAATTACCCATGCCATCAATACACCCACATTAACAGGTGAAGATATTTACCTTAAGGAAGGATTCAGGGAATTGATCGAGCAAAAGGCCGTTGATATGGTTCATCCAGATCTCGCCTCAGCAGGAGGAATTCTGGAGACAAAAAAAATCGGTGATTTTGCAGAAGAAAATGGAATTGCCATGGCGCTTCATTTTGCCGGGACACCTATTTCTTTTATGGCTAATGTGCATAGTGCTGCAGCTACAGAGAATTTTGTTGCACTTGAACATCATGATGTAGATACCCCTTGGTGGGAAGACCTGGTTAAAGCAGATAAACCCCTAGTGGAACAAGGCTATGTACAGGTTCCTGAAAAACCTGGTTTAGGCGTAGATTTGAATGAAGAGGTTATCAGGGAACATCTGAGGGAAGGAGAAAAATATTTCGCTCCTACACCTGAATGGGATGAAGATCAATCCTGGGACAGAACGTGGAGCTGAATTATGTGGTGATGTGGTGATGTAGTGATTTGGTGATGTAGGACACCATCTCCGATTAAAATGGAGACTGTTCGAATTATTGTGTTAAAATCAAAGAATAAATTATAAAATATAATGCAGAATGAAAAAGCTAGAAGACCCTAGATCAGCGGCACCTGATTTTCATTTTGTTTTTATATTATCAGAAAAATCATTCTCTAATTTGACATTAATTGATGAATTAATTTGTTTTCATTTTAGGAACACTTTTCGATTTACATGCGAACTTTTGTTTTAGGTGATGTACATGGAGCTTACAAAGCTTTAATACAATGTTTTAAAAAAGCTGCATTTGATTATCAGGATGATAAATTAATTTTTCTAGGGGATGTCTCTGATGGCTGGTCGCAGGTACCGGAATGTATTGAAGAATTTAAGAAGATTAAAAATTTCATTTATTTATTAGGAAATCATGACCTTTGGTTTAAACAATGGTTGGAAAGTGGAGAAGAACCTGAAATTTGGATGATTCAAGGTGGACTGATAACAGTACATGCCTACAAAAAAAGTCCTCATTATAGATCCAGCCATCTTGAATTTCTTAGAAAAGGTAAACCTTTTTATCAGGATCCATTCAAAAGACTTTTCGTTCATGCTGGATTTACTTTTGATAAACCGGTTGAGTTGACTGAAAATCCTGAGGAGGATTATTATTGGAACAGAGATATTTATCAACGGTCTTTTCATCAGGAAATAATGCCTGAATATTACTTAGAAATATATATCGGGCATACACCATCACATGGCATTTCTCAATATCCAATAAAAAATCACAATGTTTGGTTAATGGACCAGGGAGCTGGCTGGAATGGATATTTATCTCTGATGGATATCGATACAAAGGAAGTATTTCAATCTGATAATGTTTTGGAACTATATCACAATGAACCAGGTCGATTGGGTTTATTAAATAATCTGGGAAATCTCTGATTATCCAGTACATGCTTTGGATCCATATCTATTGAAAACATCATGAAACAACACTGTGATTATGTAAGATTAATTGATAATCTTTATTGCACCAACACGACGACGGTCACCAGCAGGTATGATTTCCCCTTTTGGATCTATGAATACTGCATGGACACCACCAAAATACATATTTTTGCCTGTCCAGTAAATTTTTTTAGCATCAACAGGAAGGATAATCTGTTCTAACACGTCCATGTCAAAGCCTGGTTCAATATCCAGATGATTTTTTTCCCAGTGTATTCTCGGAGCATTCACACAATCCTCAGGTTCCATATTGAAATCTATATAATTGGATATGGACTGTACAATAGCAGATCTGATCCTGTTTGAACCACCTGAACCCATAATTACAACGGGTTTTTGATTTTTCATCACCAGGGTAGGAGACATCATGGAGCTGATCCGTTTATTTTCATCCCATTGATGAAACCCTGATGGATTCAGATCTTCTTCTCCTAACATATTGTTTAACATAATATGTGTTCCCGGGATATAATAACCACATCCCTCACCGACGGAGGTTGTAATTGCTACCATATTCAATTGTTCATCTGCTATACTCACATGGGTCGTATTTCCCGGTTTCAGGTATCCATTTTCAATTCGATGAATTATATCATTGAAAAAATCTGGATTGAACAATTGACCTAAAATATCGCTTTGGTAGATTCCCTTTTCAAATATTTGTTTTCGTGCAAAAGTGGTTGCTTCAATAGTTTGTGTAAGTAGTGTAAGATATTCCTTTGATCCCCACTTCATATCCAAAACAGGAAAATGATCCAATAATGATAAGGTAAAAGCAATCAATGAGCCACCAGCGTTGGGTGGCGAAGTGGTATATATATCATAACCTCTATATTTAAACTGCAGGGGTTTTCGTTCATCAACTTCATAAGCTGTAAAATCATCGATTGTTAAATGCCCACCTCTGTGAAAACAATCATCACTTATTTTGCGTGCTATCTCTCCTTCATAAAATTCTCTTGGTCCTTCCTTTGAAATAAAATCTAGGAAATCAGCAAAAAGGGGAAGTTTGATTTTATCTCCTATTGATTTAATCTTGCCATTCTTAAAATATATCTCCTTGCCTTCTGCTGAAAGTTCAAATATCGGTTTCAGGATATCAGCCTGGTATTTTGTTTGTTGATGTAGTTGAACTCCATCCCGGGCAGCCTGTATGGCTGGCATAGCTATTTCAATGAATGGCAGTGATCCAAAGCGCTGATGAATTTTAAAAAGACCAGCCAGATTACCAGGTGTGGCTGCAGTACCTATTCCCACATGGAATTCCTGAGTTTTATCACCAAAATCAACAATAACAGGGAAAAACTCTGCCTTTTCTGATCTTATCTTTCTTCTTGGTGTTTGCGCAAAAAAGTCGAAAAAAAAGACTTTTCCGGAGGATGTTCGGCACAACATAAACCCTCCACCACCCATCGATGTGATGGACGAACTTGCTATGAAGCTCATCAGTGTGGCTGCGATGGCTCCGTCAAATGCATTACCTCCTGCTTTTAATATTTCATATGCTGCCTGAGCTGTTAAATTGTCACCAGCTGCAATTCCACCTTTTTGCAAAGAATACTTCATGATCAATCAAAGATCCTGAATATACAACGATTTTAACAGGATTGAAACTTCACTTTTCCCATTTTTTTAAATCCATAAGCATTTATTAAATTGCATTGCTAAGATAGGAAACCAAAATACGAGATCAATTTTATAAAATACAGATTAATAGAATGTTGCAGGAAAATATTGTTTCACTGATTACTTCCTCAATAAAAGAACACTGGCATGTTGATGCATTGTCAGATTACAAGGGAACAACCTATTCATATGGCGATGTCGGGAAAAAAATTGAAAAATTTCATCATATATTTAAAATTTTAGGGATACAAGAGGGTGATAAAATCGCACTTATCGGGAAAAATCAGAAACATTGGGCTGTTGTGTATTTGGCTACGATCAGCTACGGTGCGGTCATTGTACCTATATTGCCTGATTTTGTACCCTCAGATCTGCATTTTATAATTAATCATTCTGATTCAAGCATTTTATTTGCTGAGGAAGGCATTCTGGCATCCCTGTCTACTGATGAACTTACAGGAATTAAATGCATTTATTCCATAGATTCTAAGGAGGATAAAATACACTTAAGATTAAATACTACGCATGTAAGTGACGAAAAATTACAATCCTTTAATAATGGAAATACCGGCCAGTTATCACCGGAAACGTTTCAAAAGAAAAGTATCAGCAATGAAAAACTGGCTGTCATTAATTACACCTCAGGAACAACCGGATTTTCCAAAGGAGTTATGTTATTGCATAATAGTTTATCGGCAAACATCACATTTGCAAGAAGAGCCATGTCGTTGGAACCTGGTGAGCAAATTGTATCTTTTTTACCATTAGCCCATGCTTTCGGATGTGCATTCGATTTTCTATATCCCTTTACAATGGGCTGTCATATTACCTTTCTCACAAAGATACCGTCTCCGCAAATCGTTATGAAAGCTTTTAAGGAACTGAGCCCACGATTGATTTTTTCTGTCCCCCTGGTTATTGAAAAAATATATAAAAATCAGATTCTTCCTAAAATCAATGTTGGAATACTTAAAGTGATAATAAAAATACCAATAATTAACCAACTGATTTATAAGAATATAAAAACCAAAATATATCAGGTATTTGGTGGAAATTTCAGGGAAATGGTGATTGGAGGTGCGTCATTTAATCATGAAGCGGAAAGATTTTTTAAGAAAACGAAATTACCTTTTACGGTCGGATATGGTATGACTGAATGTGGCCCGCTTATATCCTATTCACCATGGGATCAACACAAGTTAGAATCGGCAGGAAGAATTGTGGATACACTGGATATCAAAATCGATTCTCCTGATCCTTATCGTTCTGTTGGTGAAATTTTAGTAAGGGGAGATAATCTGATGGTAGGATATTATAAAAATGATGAGGCTACAAAAGAAGTGATTGATGTGGATGGATGGTTGCATACTGGCGATCTTGGAATTATCGATACTGATAAAAACATATTTATAAAAGGTCGGAGTAAAAATATGATTCTTGGCCCATCAGGACAAAATATTTATCCTGAAGAAATAGAATCCATGATCAACAACCTTTCCTTTGTGAATGAATCACTGGTAATTCATAGAAATCAAAAACTTGTAGCCTTAATCTATCCGGAAGAAGATGCACTTCACGAACAAGCAATGGATATTAAAAAATTAGAGGAAACACTTCAACAGGAAATAGAACAGCTTAATGAACAATTTCCGGGATATATGAAAATCAATAAATTTGAAATTATGAAAAATGATTTTGAAAAGACCCCTAAAAAGAGCATTAAAAGATTCCTTTATAAATGAATAATCTTGTATGAAAAGAATTATTTTTTATCTGCTTAGCATCTTCTTAACCCTTATTCCAATTTTTTTATTTATTAATTTCAGGTTAGTAAAGGAAATTCCACAACCCAATATTCTGCTTGCTATAAGTGATGATCAATCGTTTCCTCATGCCAGCGCCTATGGATATTCGGCTATATCAACACCGGGATTTGACCGGATAGCATCAGAAGGTATATTATTCAATAATGCCTTTTCATCTGCACCGGGATGTAGTCCATCAAGGGCATCATTGCTTACAGGAAAATACATCTGGGAATTGGAAGATGCTGGATCTCACGCCAGTAAATTTCCGTCAAAATTTGTAACCTATACTGAATTACTGGCCACCGCAGGTTATCATGTAGGTTATACCGGGAAAGGATGGGGTCCGGGAAAATGGGATATTTCGGGTAGAGATATTAACCCTGCAGGTAAGAATTATAGTGCGATCAAATTAAGGGAAGTCCCTGATTTTATAAACCAAACCGATTATGCAGCTAATTTTGAATTATTCCTGAAGGATAAAAGGAAAAATCAACCATTTTGTTTCTGGTTTGGTGCTACAGAGCCTCACCGGCGTTACCAGAAAGGAATCGGAATAGAAAATGGCATATCAATTGATAAGATCGATGTCCCTCCATTTTTACCAGATGTGGAAGAGGTCAAAGCGGATATGGCAGATTATTTATATGAAATTCAACATTTTGACCAACACCTGGTACGAATGATAAAAATACTTGAGGACAGGGGAGAACTGGATAATACGGTTGTCATCGTTTCTTCAGATAATGGCATGCCTTTCCCCCGGGCGAAAGCCAATATGTACGAATATGGATTTCATATGCCGATGGCTATTCGCTGGGGAAATACGATCAATCCAGGCAGGGTGGTGGATGATCTGATCAGTTTTGCTGATATAGCACCTACTATCCTGGAAATTACAGGGGTAGATCATCCAGCAGTACCGGAAAGTGGTCTTACCATGACAGGAAAAAGTTTTCTAAAAATACTTCTGTCCGATAAGGATGGATTATTGGAACCTGAGAGAAAATATATTTATGGAGCCCGCGAACGTCATTCCTGTTCGCGGTGGAATAATCTTTCTTATCCGATCAGGGCTTTGAGAAGCCAACAGTATCTATATATCAAAAATTTCAAACCGGAACGATGGCCAGCAGGTGCTCCGGTAAAATATGATGAAAATGATAAGTTCGTTGAAGGGTACCACGATATTGATGATTTTCCGGAGAATTATATATTTACTCATAGGAATGACTCTCTGATAAAAATATATTTCGATCTTGCAGTAGCGAAAAGACCCATGGAAGAATTATATGATATCACCAGGGATCCCGGATGTCTCAACAATTTGGCAGATCTGTCTGATTATCAGGAAATATTAATAGAATTAAGAAATCATCTACATAATCATCTGGTTATAACCCGTGACCCACGCGTTATTGGATTTGGAGATATTTGGGATTCCTATGAACGATATAATGTAATGCGAAGGTTTCCCGAACCGGACTGGAAAAAATAGAAATTATCATGAGAAGACTAAAACAAGTTGTTGACCTGGGATTTGATTTTAAAGAAGATTATAAATATCCCTTGTTTCTTTTCGCTCTTTTATCCTTCTTTTTCTTACCTAGTTTCTTTCCAGGTACAATAGAGACCTTTTTAAGTACCGTTTTTTTTGTCGGGCTGATTGTCGCGAGTATTTTATTAATGGAATCGAAATCAAAAATTAAAAGAGGCATTGTGATATTAGCAGGCCTCATAGGTATCATTATCCAAATTACAAATATTTTTATAGATACACCCAGGAACCTTAGATTTTCTGGATTTATTGTTCTCTTTATCATGTTTATCATTCTATTCCAGGAATTAATAATACAAATTTTTAATTCAAAAAAAATTACGCTGAATGTAGTTCTGGGGGCATTTACCGGCTATATATTAATTGGTATTATTGGTTTTTGTGTCATTTATACCATTTATCTTTTTGATCCTGAATCTTATAGAATATCGGAAACTCCGATCAATGACCTTTTATATTATTCTTTTATAACCTTGAGCACAATCGGTTATGGGGATATTTCTCCACTTTCACTGCAAGCAAAGAATATTGCAGTAATTATCGGGCTTGTCGGACAATTTTATAATGCCATCATCATGGCGGCCATTATAAGTAAGTTTTTACAGGCAGATGATGCCTGAAAATATGAATTTTATCCTGTTGTATTCTGATATCTGGAAATAAACTATTATTTTATAGTTTATAATTATTAAATATGTTATAAATGCGGGACGCAAAATTTTATAAAACACTTGATAATAAGAAAGTACGTTGCAATTTATGCCCGCATTACTGTGTCATCGGACCTGATGAACGGGGCATTTGTGGGGTAAGAAAAAATATTGATGGTCACCTGAAAGCCGAAAGTTACGGTCTTGTTTCTGCGATTCAATTTGATCCTATCGAAAAAAAGCCACTTTATCATTTTTATCCAGGTAAAAGTATACTTTCATTTGGCAGTGTAGGATGTAATTTTACATGTGGATTCTGTCAGAATTGCGATATCTCGCAGACTACTGTGGATGATTATCCGTGGTTGAACCATTACAGTATAGAACAGATCATGCATATTGCGCAAAGCGACGAGTCTAGCGTTGGTATTGCATATACATATAATGAACCAACCATATATTATGAATTTATGATGGATATTGCAGAAGAAGCTCATAAGATGGATTTCATGAATGTAATGGTTACAAATGGCTATATCAGTCAGGAACCCCTTAATAAATTATTGCCGTTTATAGACGCCTTTAATGTTGATCTTAAATCATTTCAGAATGATTTTTACAAAGAACAATCAGGTGCCAGGATAAAACCAGTGAAAGAATCTTTAAAGAAAATCAGTGCAGCAGGAAAACATCTTGAAATCACAAACCTCGTTATTCCTACATTAAATGACCAGGTGGAAGATTTTAAAGATATGTTATTCTGGATGCAAAATGAACTCGGAAAAGATACGGTTTTACATATATCTCGGTATTTCCCAGCCTACCAGATGACCATTCCGGCCACTTCAAAAAAAACACTCGAAAGTCTTTATGCCATTGCAAAAGAGTACCTTCCTTTCACGTATTTGGGCAATATAAATACAATTGATGGTTCGAATACTATTTGTCCTAACTGTTCCAACATGTTGATCGAACGGTCAGGATATATCACCCGAATCAAAGGATTAGATGATTCGGGTAATTGTAATTTTTGTAATACACCTGTAATCAAATTTTATAAGCCATGAAAACCAGAGACCCAGCTGTTGCGGGTACCTTTTATCCTGCAACACGCGATGCTATAGAAAAAATGATCTTTAATATTTTAAAAGAAGAATCAACGAATATTAATATAGAATTGGCGTCAAAAGATATTATTGGCGCCATTGTTCCTCATGCGGGTTATAAATATTCGGGATACGAAGCTGTGCATGTATTTGAAATACTTCATCAGGCAAACCGGTCATATGATACGGTAATTATTTTAAATCCAAATCATCATGGTTATGGGCCTGCGGTCGCAACGGACGAACATGATAATTGGAAAACACCGCTGGGAGAGATTATGCTCGACCAGAACATGATTGAAAATTTAGCAATTCCGAAATCTGAAATTGCACACCAGTATGAACATGCCGGGGAAGTTATTTTACCTTTTTTACAAATATTTTTATCAGGTGATTTTAAAATTATTCCCATCAGTTTTTTAAAACAGGATCCTGAACAAGCTGTGGAATTGGCAGAGAGAATTGCAGCTGTAAACCAAGATCTCAAAAAGAAAATTTTGATGATTGCTTCATCGGATTTTTCGCATTATCTTCCACCGGAAGAAGGGGCGGAAAAGGATAAAAAAATAATTGACGCCATTTTATCCCTGGATTTAAGAAAAATGTATTCCGAGATTATCAGCACAAATGCATCGGTGTGCGGCTATGGCCCCATTATGACCTTGATGCACTATGCAAAAATTAATTTTGCCAAACCGGTTGCCAGATTATTGAAATTTGGTAATTCCGGAAAATTGAGCCCATCTGATTCGGTTGTGGATTATGCTTCCTTGTTATTTTATAACAATTGAGATATATATGTTATATAATTGAATCCAGGTCCTTTTTATCAAAAATTCCTGAGATTATTCCGCTTACATACGATTTCCATAAATACGGGAAGAATAGGATTTTGCTGTTTTAAATAATGGTGATTTGCGAAGCTGGTCAAGTGAAATGAAAATGCGAAAAATAAAATAAATTGTTATTTTTACCTGATTACAAGTCAGATAGATATGGTATTAAAATGTGTCAGATAGTTTCAAAATGTAAACTAAAACATCATTAACTATTTCCTGATTTTTGTTCAATATCACTTTGATAAATTAATATTGCTTCTGATTTACTTTCATAATTTATGAATGAATAGTATAAATAAATACATATTATTTACTCTATTACTGTTTTTCACAATATTTTCATACGGGCAAACAACGATATGGCAGGAAGATTTTTCAACGTATTCTGATGGTGCTACGACGGCAGGTGATAACTTACCCGATCCACCAGGCCCACCCAGTGCAGATGGATTAACAGACTGGACTATTTCTTATGCCGGATCTGGTAATTTTTCAATTCAATCCAATGAATTGGAAGCCTCCGGAATGGATGCAATAGGTACATGGATTTCTCAAAAAATAGATATATCATCTTATAATTTTACAAAAGTAAGTCTTGATATATCATGGATTGGAGGTGTACTTTTCGATAATGAGGATACCATTTTAGTCTATTATAAAATTGATGGAGGTAGTGAAACTTTATTTTATGAAAATTATTTAACCGAAGTTGTTGATGTCGGTAGTGGTACATTTACTACCAGTATACTATCCGGAGATACAGTTGAAATAGTCATAAAAACTATTAATGATGGAGGAGGTGTTTTCTACAACAGATTTGATAATATTTCAGTGAATGAAGTCGTTGAGATTTTTTCCTATAATGGTGGTGGAAATTGGAATAATGGCAATTCCTGGTCATATGATGATTTTTCCGCACCAACCCGGACAGCTGCTGGTGCAGCACCGGCAAATGACCAGATCGCGATTATCAGGAATAATGATATAATTACTTTCAATATTTCCGATGAAATAGCTGGACTGGAAATAAGAAATACAGGCACACTTCAATGGAGTGGGACAAATGATCTCGATATCAACCAGGGATTAGTAGATATCGAAAGTGGCGGTAATATGGATCGAAATTCAAATACTGCGACATTACGATTCATTTCAGGGATTGTATCTAATTTAAATAATGAAGGTTCAGTCAGTTTATCCAATATTGATTTTACCGTAGATGGTGTAATTCTAAATATTACTGGCACTTCAAGTATTACGCTAGTTGGGGATTTTGATTTTCAACAGGATTTTATCGAGGTGACAAATAGTCTCTCTTCAGGTACGATAACCGCTAACAGACTATTTTTTGATAATGACGATTGCAGTTTTACAAATAATGGTACCGTTGTGATCAATGATGCTATTGAGATAATTCATCAAATAATGATGATAATAATTCAGTAACTAATTACGGGACAATAACCGTTACAAATGATATTGATGCCAGTGATGGTGATTTTTTTCTGTATAACTATGGTACTTTTTCTAATAATGGATTTACCGCCATTCCAGGAACAAACGGATTTTATAATTACAATGGGGCTTCATGGAATTTTGGTGGCAACACATTTGATACGGATGTTAATTTATTCTGTGATAATGGAACCAATACTTTTACATACAACCTGGGAGGAGCCCAGAATGTAATCACACCACAGGATGCATACTCAATCCTTTCTTTTTCTAATTCCGGAGCCAAATCTCTACAGGGAAGCTTTACCGTAAAGGGGGATTTCACTGTATCCTGAACGGCAACGATGACACCGGGATCAAATACCGTGACTCTTAGTGGTACGGGTCAGCAGGATTTAACTGGAACCTTAAACTTCAATGGATTAACCATTAATAATTCTGTAGCAGGAGATGCAATAATAATCAATGATGCAGTTACAGTATCAGGTGTATTTACGCTTACTGACGGAATTGTGAACACGTCTTCAGGATCTTTATCATTAGCCTCTGCCACAGCAAGTATCTCTGGAGGAAGTAATGCGAGTTTTGTAAATGGGCCGATGATTTATACGGGGGTCGTAAATACCTCGGTTACTTTTCCCGTGGGAAAAGTAGATGAAATACATCAGGTTGATGTATCTGTAACCGGTGTCTCAGCCAATTATACAGCTGAATATTTTGCCTCATCGGCAAGAGCACTTGGCTATACACTTCCTGCGTCTATTGATCGTGTTTCCGGTGTCGGATACTGGACGATCACAAATGGCTCAACAGCTGTGACAACAGCTTCTGTAACTTTATACTATAATGTTGACGATGAAGTAACAGATGCTCCTAATTTGAGAATTGCCAAAGATGATGGCGCCGGTAACTGGGTAGATATTGGAGGTACGGGATCAGGAAGCCCCACTGGAAATATTACTTCAAATACGAATTTTACAGCTTTCAGTGAATTTGTATTGGCGAATGGTTTGGGAGGTACAAACCCATTACCTGTCGAGTGGCTATCATTCGCCGGAAAACAGGTAAATATACAGGTAGATCTCACCTGGCAAACGGCATCTGAATCGGATAATGATTTTTTTACCATTGAAAGATCACTAAATGGCTTTGATTTTTGGGAAATAGGCACACTTCCGGGATCCGGGACGACCCATTCTGTTTCTTCCTATCAATTTATAGATGACAGACCTATCAGTGGCATTGGGTATTACAGGATAAAACAAACGGATTATGATGTCAAGTTTGATTATTCCAGGATCATAGCAGTAAAATTTGATCCATTTGAAAATCCTGAATTAAAAAATACAAAAATACTCATATATCCGAATCCGGTTGAAGGGAATGTAGTTCGTATAATAGTAAATAATAAGCTGGTTGAGGAGGAAATGGAATTATCCGTTATTGATATAGAAGGTCGAATATATTATCTTGAAACTATACACCTGTCAAAAAACTCTCTTGATATTAACATCGAGAAATCCATCTTATCTCCAGGGATCTACACCATCAGAATGAAAGGTCTTTCTGGAGTCTACACCGGGAGAATGATAGTCCAATAATCCCTATTTGCCTATAAAATAACTTTGGCATTATAATTGATTTTATTCTACTAGAACAAATTTCTTGGAAAATGAAATATATTAAACTGCTCCCGACACTAATGATTGTCCTGTTATCAGGGTGCCATATTATTGTAGAGGATGTGTATTCTCCTGCAAATAAGCTTATCGGTGATTATGAAGTGGACGAATGGAGTGAAACGCTTGGAGCACAGACATATTTTGATATTTTCATCCACAAAGATCGATATGATCCGGAAATAATCTATATCGATAATTTTTATAATGCCGGAATAGAGGTCTTCGCTGAAGTAAACGGATCGAAAATAATTATTCCTTTGCAGATTATTGGCCCATATGAGATTGAGGGTATTGGTTCTTATTATAATGGAGAATTAACCATCGATTATTCAGTAAGGGATATTTACAGCCAGGGAAGTTTTGTTGATTATTGTAATGCTATTTGTCTAAAATATTAATCTTTTCTTTTCGGATATCCTCAATATTTTTTCAGATTTTTTGGTCATCTTTGGAGATTGTAAATTAAATGATTTCCCCTCTATGAAAATATCTTTAGGCTTCGCCATTATTATTTATTTGACAGGGATGTTCAATCCCGGCTATTCCCAAAGACCAAAACGTTACTCCAGTGAAGATATCTATAAGGGAATTCAAAAATTAAACGTACTCGGAAGTGTTTTATTTATTGCAGCCCATCCAGATGATGAAAATACCCGTTTGATCACTTATTTGTCAAAAGCAAAAATGGTAAACACAGCCTATCTTTCCTTGACGCGTGGAGATGGTGGGCAGAATTCAATCGGTCCGGAACAAGCGGAACTGCTCGGGATTGTGAGAACCCAGGAATTGTTAAGTGCGAGAAAAGTAGATGGTGGATCTCAATTTTTTACGAGGGCAATGGATTTTGGATATTCTAAAAGTGCAGACGAAGCCTTAACCATCTGGGACCGGGAAGATTTACTTTCCGATATGATATGGGTTATTAGAAAGTTTAAACCTGATGTACTGATCACTCGATTTCCTCCCGATGAACGTGCAGGACATGGACAGCACGAATCCTCTGCTATTTTAGCTGCAGAGGCATTTGGTAAAGCAAATAATTCGGAGGTGTTCCCAGAGCAGTTAAATTATGTAGATCCATGGCAACCGGAAAGGCTTATCTTTAATATCCCTTTTTGGTGGAATACAAATCTTGAGGAAAAAGAGGGAGTTTTTTCTGTTGACATAGGAGAGTATGATCCTTTGAGTGGATTGTCCTATTCGGAATTAGCAGCAGATAGTAGAAGTCAGCATCGAAGCCAGGCATTTGGAGTTACCTGGACAAGAGGGACCTCGAAGGAATACCTTGAGTACTTGAAAGGTTCAGAACCAGGAAATGATATATTTGATCAGATTGATATTTCCTGGAACCGGGTAGACAGGCCTGATATTGATAAACTGATCAATGACGTCTTGAAAGAATATAAATTCAGTGATCCGTCTATCTCTCTTCCATTGTTACTTGAAGTTAGGAAAAAGATAATGGATATCGATAATGAGTTCTGGAAAATTAACAAAATGAGAGAAGTCAATGAACTAATAAAAGCATGCCTGGGATTATATTTTGAGGCTACCACAAATAAATCTTATGCAAGTCCAGGGGATTCAATTACTTTTAATTTTGAATTTACCAACAGGTCAAAAGAAAAAGTAATATTAGACAGGATTACTGCTGTTAATGTAAATATCGATTCAATTTTCAGTGTTTCATTAGATAACAATGATGCGATCAGGTTTAAAATAACGAGGCAACTATCTATCAATGTTCCTGAAACAAGTCCATACTGGTTGGAAAATCCTAGAAATGGTTATCAATATGAAATTTATGATGAATTAAAAAGAGGATTGGCCAATAACAATGAACCGATCATTTTTCAGGCTGAATTAAATATTTCAGGACAAAACATTACCTATGATATTCCAATAGTATATACCTGGACCGACCGGATGCGTGGACAACAATATGAGCCGTTTGAGTTTGGGCCCAAGCTATTTGTTGAAATAAAAAATGGCGTACATATTTTTCCGGATCAATCAGATAAACCGCTTGAGGTAACGATCTTTTCAAATAATCAGACTGTGAAGGGTAATTTACATCTGGAAGTTCCGGATGGCTGGTCTTATTCACCACAGGAAATCTCTTTTAATTTGTTACCGGAATCGAGTGAATCTGTATTTTTTAATCTTATGCCTCCGTCTGGAACTTCACAGGGTACAGTTAGTGCTGTTGCAAAGTGTGATGGAGAGTCTTTTGACAGGAAAATGATTCGGATCGAGTATGATCATTTTCCGAAGCAGCTTGTTTATTTACCGGCGGAAGCAACCGTAGTCAAACTGAATATAAAAAAACGGGGAGATAATATTGGTTATATTATGGGGGCAGGTGATGAAGTAGGAGAGAATCTGGAACAAATTGGTTATAATGTAACCTATATTAATAATCAGAATATTCAAAGTATGGAATTCAGTCAGTTTGATGCAATTGTTTTTGGAATAATGGCTTTTAATAATAATGATTATTTATCAGCCTATGAAGATCAATTTCTTGACTATGTTAAAAGTGGAGGGAATATAATTGTTCAATACACAAATATCCGTATCGGACTGAAATCAGAAATTGTAAAACCGTATCCAATTGAATTTTCCAGGAGTTCTGCCAGCGTCAGGATTTCAGAAGAAGATGCTAAAGTAAATATTAAAAATCCTGATCACCCTGTGCTGAATTATCCCAATAAAATCACAAAAAAAGATTTTGATGGTTGGATTCAGGAACGTGGATTGTATTTTCCTATATCCTGGGATAATCATTATGATGCTGTTATTTCGAGTTATGATACTGGTGAAGAGCCATTGGATGGTGGTTTACTTGTTACCAGATATGGCGAAGGTTATTATGTATATACGTCGTATTCCTGGTTCAGGCAATTACCAGCTGGAGTCCCCGGTGCTTACAGGATTTTTGCCAATTTGATATCATTGGGGAAATAACAAATCTTAATTAACTTCAGGCACGACGTGCTGCCATGAAAATTAAAATTTTATTTTAAATTTCAGTACTTTTTAAAAAATTATTGAACATGTGAACGAACCGACGAACCAACCCCATCTTCACATCTCCATTATTCCACATGTCCATATTTCCTTCAGGACTAACAGCTTTCTTTAATATATTTTGCAATCCAGTCACCCACCTCTGCAGTGCTATAAGCTTTTCCGGTATCGGCAAGATCTTCCGTCACAATTCCTTCATCCAGTGAAGTATCGATTGCAGTACGAATCAGTTCTGATTCAGCTGTCAATTGAAATACATATTCAAGCATCATGGCAGCCGACAGAATCGTTCCATTCGGATTTGCTATATTTTTTCCTGCAGCCTGTGGGTATGAACCGTGTATTGGTTCAAATACAGATGTATGGATACCAATAGAAGCAGAAGGAGACATTCCAAGTGATCCTGTAATTACACTGGCTTCATCTGTAAGGATATCTCCAAACAGATTTTCAGTAACGATAACATCAAATCCAGTTGGCCATTGGATAATTCGCATGGCTGCGGCATCGACATATAAAAATTCAAGCTCTACATCCGGGTAATCCTTCGCCATTTCCTGAATTGTTGATCTCCATAAACGGGAAGTGGCCAGAATATTGGCTTTATCTACTGCTGTTAATTTTTTACGCCGGTTCTGTGCATATTCAAAGGCAAGTCTGGTAATTCTTTGAATTTCCTCCACGGTATAAATACAGGTATCAAAGGCTTTCTGTCCATCTTCTGTCTTACCTCTCGGCTCACCAAAATAGATACCACCGGTAAGTTCTCTTACAGTAATAAAATCAGCTCCTTCAACCACTTTATTTTTCAAAGGAGATCGATCAATCAAGGATTTAAATGTTGTGGTTGGCCTGATATTGGCATACAGCCCCAGTTGCTTTCTCATGGAGAGAAGTCCCTGTTCGGGCCTAACCTTTGCCCCCGGATCATTATCATATTTGGGATGTCCTATAGCCCCGAACAATACAGCTTCTGATTCCATGCAGAGCCGATGGGTTTCATCAGGGTACGGATTCCCAGTTTTATCGATCGCATCGGCACCTACTAATCCTTTTTTAAATTCAAATGAATGGTTGAATTTTTCAGCAATTGCGCTTAAAACCTTCAAGGCCTGATCAATGATTTCCGGGCCAATTCCATCGCCAGGAAGCACTGCTATTTTCATTTTTGTCATCAGACTTTTTCCTGTTTCAGTTTTAATTCATTTTCAAGAATATTTAACATCCTCATGGTAGCTTTGATAGCCGCTACGGTCTGGTCAGGATCAAGGCCACGGGTTTTAAATTCTTTATCCAATTCCCAGGTTATAACTGTTTCTACCAATGCATCGGTACGGCCACCCGGGGGAATGGTTACTACATAATCGATTAATCGAGGTAAAGTTCTTCCAAGTTTTTTATAGACACCCTTCAACGCATTCATGAATGCATCGTACTGTCCATCACCTGAAGCATGTTCTTCGTATACATTACCGTCAATTTCAATACTTAGTCCGGTAACTGGTCTTAAACCAAGTGCATGGGAAGTTGAATAATTTTTTAAGATAATTGTCTGTTCAATGGCTTCACTTTTCAAAACATCGGAAATAATATAGGGAAGATCATCGATGGTTACAGTTTCTTTCTGATCAGCCAGTTCGATGATACGCTCTGTAACCTTTTTTAGTGCCTCTGGGTCAAGTGTGATGCCCAGTTCCTCAAGATTTTTACGGATATTCGATTTTCCTGAAGTTTTTCCAAGGGCGTACTTTCTGGTTCTACCGAATCTTTCAGGCATCAGATCATTGTGGTATAAATTATCTTTGTGATCGCCATCGGCATGTATCCCACTACATTGTGTAAAGACGAATTCTCCAATCAGTGGTTTATTTGTGGGAACGCGAATACCTGAAAAAGATTCAACCATTCGGCTGATCTTACTCAACATGGATTCAACAATTGACATATTTAGCTTAAAATGATCCTTAACGATAGCAACAACGCTTGACATTGGCACATTTCCGGCACGTTCCCCAAGTCCATTTACCGTTGTATGGATACATCTTATTCCAGCTCGTAATGCAGCAAATACATTGGCAGTTGCCAGGTCATAATCATTGTGTGGATGAAAATCAAAATTAAGATCAGGATATTTATCTAATATTTTAGATAAAAATTCAAACGTTTCATCAGGTGATAAGATACCTAAAGTATCCGGAAGCATAATCCTGTCTATATTTTCATCCTTAAATCCATCGATCATAAAAAACACATAATCCTGCGAATTTCGCATGCCATTGGACCAATCCTCCAAATAGATATTGGTTTTTATACCTAATTGAGTGGCATACTTTATTGATGATTTAATATTGTGAAGATGTTCCTCCGGTGAATGTCTTAATTGTTGTGTGACATGTCGGTATGAACCTTTACATAACAAATTTATTATCTTACCTCCGGCTTGATTGATCCAATCCAGAGAAAGATTTCCATCTACAAATCCCAAAATTTCAACCTGATGGAGGTACCCATTTTCTCGCGCCCAATCCACTACTTTTTGAGCACCTTTAAATTCTCCTTCCGATACACGCGCAGATGCGATTTCCAATCGATCGACCTTTACATCGTCCAATAAAATTTTTGCAATATTCAATTTTTCATTGCTTGAAAAGGATACTCCTGTAGTTTGTTCGCCATCTCTTAAGGTCGTATCCATTATCATCACAAGGTCGGTTTCCTGTCTTTTCATAGTTTATTATCCTTGTTGATTTTCAAAAACTTCTATTTTGTCCTTTAAACTTAATAGATAATCAATATCATCATAACCTTTCAATAGGCATTCCTTTTTATAAGGATTTATATCAAAATGAAAGCTTTCATTTGTATCTGTCACTTTAAAGTCCTGTTTTTCTAAATCTACCTCAAACAAAGCATTGGCATTTTTTTTGACTGTTTCAAATATTTTCTCCAAAAATTCCGGTGTTACTTGCACAGGTAACAATCCATTATTTAAAGCATTGTTTTTAAAAATATCTGCAAAAAAACTCGAGACAACCACCCTGAAACCATAATCGTACAATGCCCAGGCAGCGTGCTCGCGACTTGATCCACTACCAAAATTTTCACCGGCGATTAAAATTTTTCCAGAATAACTGGGATTATTAAGAACAAAACTTTGAATTTCTTTATTGTTACTGTCATAACGCCAGTCCCTGAATAGATTATCTCCAAATCCTTTTCGCTCAATGGCCTTTAGAAATCTGGCCGGAATGATCTGATCCGTATCAATATTTTCAATTGGCAAGGGCACTGCACTAGATTGTAAGTTTTTAAATTTATCTATTGGCATTTTTAAATTGTTTTAGACCTATAATAATACTTCTCTGGGATCAACAATGATACCTGTAATTGCTGTGGCAGCTGCGGTTATCGGACTAGCCAGCATTGTACGTGCACCCGGGCCTTGCCGACCTTCGAAATTTCTGTTGGAAGTTGAAACAGCATATTTCCCTGCCGGAATCTTATCATCATTCATGGCAAGGCAAGCCGAACATCCTGGTTGCCGTAGTTTAAATCCTGCCTCCTCCAAAATTTGTACGATTCCTTCCTGATATGCCTGTTTCTCAACCTGTTTCGAACCTGGTACTATCCATGCAGTAATGTGATCAGCTTTTTTCTTGCCCTTAATTACCTTAGCCGCTGCTCGTAAGTCTTCAATACGACCATTTGTGCAGCTTCCAACAAAAACATAATCTACTCTTTTACCTATCATCTGATCACCGGGATTAAAATCCATATATTGCAACGATTTTTGATAGGTTTCCCTTTTTGATGGTGGAACTGAATCCATTGCTGGAATGGGTTCATTTATTTTCAGACCCATACCTGGATTTGTCCCAAATGTGATCATGGGTGTGATATCTTCGGCATTAAAAAAATATTCCTTATCAAATTCGGCTCCAGGATCCGAAGGAAGCTTTTCCCAGTAAGCTAATTTTTCTTCCCATGCTTTACCATTTGGTGCGAATTCCCGTCCTTTAATGTATTCAAAGGTTGTTTTATCCGGAGCGATCATGCCACCACGTGCTCCGGATTCGATGCTCATATTACAAATAGTCATGCGAGCTTCCATAGATAGATTTCGAATAGTTGAACCAGCATATTCAATAAAATATCCGGTACCGCCCCCCGTACCAATCTGAGAAATTATATATAGTATAATGTCTTTTGAAGATACGCCGGAATGAAGTTCTCCTTCTATTGTAATACGCATTGTTTTTGGTTTGGGCTGTAAAATACACTGAGTAGCCAGTACCATTTCAATCTCACTAGTACCAATGCCAAAAGCAACGGCACCAAAAGCACCATGAGTAGAGGTATGACTGTCACCACAAACAATGGTCATTCCGGGCTGTGTAATTCCCAATTCCGGACCAATAACATGTACGATGCCATGCCAGGGGTGATTCAATCCGCATAATTCAATGCCATGTGTTTTACAATTCCTGGTCAGTTGATCAACTTGCTTCCGGGATAATGCGTCTTTTATCGGAAGTTCCTGATTCATGGTAGGTACATTATGATCAGGTGTAGCAATGGTTTTTTTTGGTCGAAATACCGATAAACCCCTTTTTTCCAAACCAAGGAAAGCTACAGGGCTGGTTACTTCATGTACCAAATGTTTATCAATATACAATACTTGTGGTCCGCCTTCTACCTTATGAACTACATGCGCATCCCAGATTTTATCAAATAATGTTTTTGATTTCACGTTTATAAACCTATTTACAAATTTTTATTTTATTTTTTATTCTTGATTTTATTGATCGCATCCAGATAGGCTTCTACGGAGGCAGTAATAATATCGGTATTGGCGCCAAAACCGTAATAAATTTTCCCTTCATGATCTATTTGCATATGAACTTTACCGACATCATCACTGCCATGTGTTATGGCCTGGATTAAAAATTCTTCAAGAATAATCTCACGTGCAATGATTTTCTGTACAGCTTTGATAGCTGCATCTACAGGACCATTTCCAGATGCAGTAGCATCAAACATCTCACCGGCAATATTTAGTCTAATAGTAGCCATCGGCATGAGAGTCTTACCAGTTACTACCTGCAGGAAATCCAACTTAATTCTACTGTCTTCCTGTCGAACCTCACCAACAAGCATGGCTATATCTTCATCCCTGATATCTTTTTTCTTGTCTGCAAGAAGTAAGAAATCCTCATAAACCTGGTCCAGTTTCTCCTTACTTAATTCATAACCCAATAATTTCAGCCTATGTTTCAATGCAGCACGACCGCTTCTGGCCGTTAACAATATAGCAGATTCTGTAACCCCGACTTCTTTGGGATCAATTATTTCATAATTTTCCCTATGTTTTAAAACGCCATCCTGATGAATTCCTGAGGAATGAGCAAAAGCATTTCTACCAACAATTGCTTTATTGGGCTGAACAGGCATATTCATCAGGTTAGATACCAGTCGACTCGACTTAAGTAGATCCTTTGTATTGATATTAGTTTTAAAATTCAACTCCTTATGACTTTTTAATGTCATCACCACTTCTTCAAGTGAAGTGTTGCCTGCTCTTTCACCTATACCATTTATTGTAACCTCCACTTGTCTTGCTCCATTCAGAATACCTGATATTGTGTTGGCTGTGGCCATACCAAGATCATTATGACAATGGGTTGATATTACTGCCTTATGTATTCCTTTTACATTCTCTTTCAGATATTTGATTTTTTCGCCATAATCATGAGGCAAACAATATCCGGTAGTATCAGGGATATTAACTACCGTTGCCCCGGCTTTGATTACTTCTTCAATCACTTTCGCCAGGTATTCATTCTGTGTTCTTCCAGCATCTTCAGCATAAAACTCGACATCTTCTAACCATTTTTTGGCTAATTTAACTGCAGCAATTGATCGTTCAATTATTTTTTCGCGTGTTGAGTTGAGCTTATTTTTAATATGGTAATCCGATGTGCCAATGCCTGTATGGATTCTTCCATGTTTTGCATGCTTTAATGCTTCTGCTGCTACTTCTATATCCTTTTCAACAGCCCTGGTTAGCGCACAAATTACAGGCCATGTGACATTTTTTGATATTTCAACAACCGAATTAAAGTCACCAGGACTTGAAACCGGGAAACCGGCTTCAATCACATCAACACCAAGATCTTCAAGTGTTTTTGCTAATTGAATTTTTTCAATGGTATTCAGTTGACAACCGGGTACCTGTTCACCATCTCTTAAGGTAGTATCGAATATGAATATGCGATCTGACGCCATGTTGCTTTCCAGCGGTCCATTCTATTTTTTATCAGCTTCCGGCCGTAATTGACGAACCTGGGCTCCTGCCTGCCACATTTCAGATTCCCTCAATTCCTTCAGCTCAGCTTGCAGATGGGATTTGTATTCAGGGTGACCGGTTTTTTCAAGTACTACCTTGGTTTCATCTCCGTTCTTTACACGATCATACAGTTGATGGAATACCGGTAAAGTAGCTTCCTTGAATTTGGGTTTCCAGTCCAGTGCACCCCGTTGTGCCGTGGCGCTACAGTTAGAATACATCCAATCCATACCATTCTCATCCACTAGACGTATCAAACTTTGCGTTAATTCCTCAACCGTTTCATTGAATGCTTCAGATGGGCTATGGCCATGTGCTCTCAATACATCATATTGTGCTTCCATTATTCCTGCCAGGGCTCCCATGAGCACGCCTCTTTCCCCTGTAAGGTCACTGAATACTTCATTTTCAAAAGTTGTTGGGAACAGGTAACCAGATCCAATTCCTATGCCAAGAGCCAATGCCCTTTCTTCTGCCCGTCCTGTATAATCCTGGTAAATGGCATAACTGGAATTGATTCCAGAACCTGCAAGAAAATTGCGGCGGACACTTGTCCCGGATCCTTTAGGTGCTACGAGAATAACATCCACATTATCGGGTGGGATAACTCCCGTTTGCTCTTTGTATGTAACAGAAAAGCCATGGGAGAAATACAATGCATCGCCGTCATTCAGGCAAGACTTTATGACTGGCCATACTAAACGTTGAGCTGCATCTGAAACGAGATACTGGATCACTGTAGCTTTTTTTGCTGCTTCTTCTATGGGAAACAGGGTCTCGCCAGGCACCCAACCATCAATTACTGCTTTATCCCAATCCTCTTTGAATTTTGGTTCCTGGCCAATGATAACGGAAATGCCATTATCCCTAAGATTCAAAGCCTGGGCAGGTCCCTGCACACCATACCCAATAATTGCTATTACTTCGTCTTTAAGCACTTCCTGTGCTTTTGATAGGGAAAATTCCTCCCTTTTTACGACGTTTTCTACAACGCCGCCAAAATTAATTTTTGCCATATTTATCTTGTCCGTTTGAATTTAAAATATGTGTTTCAGAACTTTCAAGTTCATCTAGATAATGCTGAGTTTGGCGTTTTGATTTTGAAATCGCAACACGTCCTGATCTGACAAACTCAAGAACACCATATTCATTGAGAAGATTGAATAATTGTTGGGTCTCATGCTTGTGCCCTGTTTTTTCAATCACAATATAATCTTCTTCTATAACAAGTATTCGGGCATTATTCGATCTTACCAGATTTTCGATTTTGTTACCATGTAAAAAAATTTTAGTCGGTACTTTATAAAGTGCGATTTCCTGATAATAGATTTCATCTTCTTCGTATAAAAATGCACCCAGGACTTCCACGAGTTTGTTGATCTGGTTGACAACTTTATCAGCCTGATCTTTTGTTGTATTTACCACAAGCGTATACCGGCTTACACCGGGAACTTCGGAGGTCGATACATTAATACTCTCAATATTAAGTTTCCGTCTAGTGAAAATAATGGTGACCCGGTTTAACAATCCAGGTCTGTCTTCGCTAAGTACAGAAATGGTATACCTTTTTCGTAAAGCAGTATCTGGAGAATCTTGATATATATCAGCCATGATGTATTTTTTTTTACTATTCTAATCTAATGTTTGTTACGGAGTCACCTGAAGGGACCATTGGAAAGACATTATCCTCTCTTTCAACTTCAACTTCCAGAACATAAGGCCCTTCTGTTTGCAACATTTTATTAATATCCTCTTCAAGGGTTGATCTATCCATCGTTTTATGAGAATTTATACCGAATCCTTCAGCAATTTTGGTAAAATCAGGATTGTTCATTTCAGTAAATGAGTATCTACTTTCAAAAAACAACTGTTGCCATTGTCGCACCATTCCCAGAAAATGATTATTAAGGATTATGATTTTAACAGGTATTTTATATTGAGATATAGTTCCAAGTTCCTGCAGGGTCATTTGAAATCCACCATCTCCTATGATCGCAATCACTTCATGTCCTCTGGCACCTAGTGTTGCTCCCATCGACGATGGCAATGCAAATCCCATGGTGCCCAAACCACCTGAGGTTACAAGCTGGTTGGGTCTTCTAAACTTGTAATACCTTGAAGCAATCATTTGATGTTGTCCAACATCTGTGATGATAATTGCCTCACCCTTCGTTATTTCTGAAAGTAAATGGATTACCTCTGCCATTTTTATCTTTGTAGAATTTGAATGAATCTGATCCTTTATGACCTTTTCAAATTCAATTTTATCACATGCTTTAAATTCATCGATCCATTCGTTATGCTTGTTATTTTTTATGAGTGGAATCAGTTGTTCCAATGTGTAACGGGCATCGGCATTAATCCCAATATGTGCTTTTACATTTTTATTGATTTCAGAGGGATCAATTTCAATATGGATCACCTTTGCCTGCATTGCATATCTTTTCAGATCACCAGTAACCCTATCGTCAAAACGCATACCTATGGCAATTAATACATCACATTCATTTGTTTTGATATTTGGACCATAGTTACCATGCATGCCCAGATAGCCAACGTAATTTCTATGATCAGGAGGAAAGCAGGAGAGACCAAGCAATGTTTGAGCTACAGGAATATCAGCTTTTTCTGATAGTTCTAACAATTTTTCTTCAGCATTGGAAATCAGAATCCCGTGTCCGGCGAGGATATATGGTTTTTTAGCAGCATTTATCAATTCTGCCGCATCTTTAATCTGATCTTCACTGGGGGTAGGATATGGATGGTAACTCCTGATCTTTTCACATTTTTCATACTTGAAATCCAACGTTCCAAATTGAGCATCTTTAGTAATATCTAATAATACAGGACCAGGACGTCCAGTTTTTGCAATATAAAATGCTCTAGCGATGGCATCCGGTATCTCATCGGGACGTGTGACCTGAAAATTCCATTTGGTAACAGGCATTGATATACCCAACACATCAGTTTCCTGAAAGGCATCGCTGCCTAAAAGATGGGAGGGTACTTGTCCAGTGATACATACAATAGGTGTTGAATCGATATTGGCATCTGCGATGCCCGTCATCAGATTAGTTGCTCCTGGACCACTTGTGGCAAAACATACACCTACCTTACCTGATACTCTGGCATACCCTTGCGCAGCATGAGCAGCTCCTTGTTCATGTCTCACAAGAATATGATTGAGATGATCCATATACTTATACAACGCATCATAGATCGGCATAATGGCACCACCTGGATAACCGAATATGGTGTCTACTTTCTCTTCAAGTAATGATAAAATAACAGCTTCAGAACCACTGATTCTTAATAACTTATGCTTACTATCCGCGGTCTTAAATTTTTCTAGAGTTGACATATCCCATATAATTTTAATCAGTTACACATCCTTCCGATGCAGAAGAAACAAGTTTTATATATTTTCCTAAAATTCCTTTATTGTATTTATATGAAGGTTTTTTCCACATTTTTTTTCGTTTTTCTATTTCATCTGCTGATAAATCTACATCTATTGTATTATTTATAGCATCTATCGTAATTTTATCACCGTCTTTGACCATTGCAATCAAACCACCTTCCTGTGCTTCTGGAGTTATATGCCCAACAACAAATCCGTGAGATCCGCCTGAAAATCTTCCATCAGTGATTAAGGCTACATCACTGCCCAGTCCTGCACCGATTACAGCACCGGTTGGCTTAAGCATTTCTGGCATTCCTGGAGCTCCTTTTGGTCCTTCGTACCTGATTACAATGACGTCCCCTTTCTGAACCGTTTTGCCAATTCCTTCAATAGCTTCAAATTCATTGTTAAAAACCCTTGCCGTCCCAGTAAATTTTTCACCTTCTTTTCCTGTAATCTTTGCTACGGCACCCTCTTCGGCAAGATTCCCATATAAGATCTGAATATGACCAACAGGTTTTATTGGATTTTTTATAGATTTGATAATATCCTGACCTTCCTTTAACGCTTCTACTTTTTTAAGATTATCATCCATTGTTTTTCCAGTGACCGTGATGCAATCACCATGCAAAAATCCTTCCTCCAGAAGGTATTTCAAAACAGCAGGAGTACCACCTACCTGGTGAAGATCCTCCATTAGATATTTACCGCTTGGTTTTAGATCTGCTAAATATGGAGTTCGATTACTGATTTGTTGAAAATCATTGAGTGTTAATAAGACATCAGTGGCCTTTGCCATTGCGATTAAATGTATTACTGCATTTGTTGATCCTCCCAGTGCCATTACCAATGTAATGGCATTTTCAAATGCTTTTTTAGTCATTATATCCCGCGGCTTAATATCGTTTTCCAGCAGGTGCTTCACAGATTCCCCGATTAATCCACACTCAATGGATTTTTCAGGGCTAACCGCAGGATTGGAGGAGCTGTAAGGTAAACTCATACCTAATGCTTCAATCGCCGAAGCCATCGTATTTGCGGTATACATTCCCCCACAAGCACCAGCACCTGGAATCGAATTTTTAATTATTCCTCGATAATCCTCTTCAGCAATATCCCCCTTGAGCTTTCTACCGTAAGCTTCAAAGGCGGAAACGATATTCAAATCTTCTCCTTTCCAGAGACCTTTTTTTACTGTTCCTCCATAAACCAATATCGATGGTCTATTGAGTCTTGAAAGGGCAATCATGGCACCCGGCATGTTTTTGTCGCATCCCACAATGGGTATAACAGCATCGTAGTGTTGTGCCTGAACCACAGTTTCAATTGAATCAGCAATAATGTCTCTTGATGGTAATGAATATTTCATACCCTCCGTTCCATTTGGAATGCCATCACTCACTCCTATGGTATGAAATATTATACCCCATAAATCTAAGTTGTCAATACCTTTTTTTACCTCTCTGGCAAGGTCATTCAAATGCATGTTACAGGGATTTCCCTGGAATCCGGTACTAACAATCCCAATTTGTGCTTTTTTAAGGTCGGCGTCATCAATGCCAAGTGCATATAACATCGCTTGCGAGGCTGGTTGACCCTCGTTTTGAGTTATATGTTTGCTGTATTTGTTAATATCTTTCATCTAATAATATTAAAAAAGCCTTTCTCATGAGAAAGGCTTTTTATCCAATTAGTATATATCCTTTCTCACGAATCCTGGTAAAGAATCACGAGTACGTTTATTATCACAGAAATAATGTTTATCGACATTTTTATCATGACTTTCATCTCGTCACTGACGTGGTTTTTAAAACGAATGTCAAAAATCTTATAAATTATTCTAATTTCAAAAGGATTTCCTTAAAAAAAATAGAAAATGGGAGGATTTTAAAAAATATTCTTAAAACGATCTTATAATATCACAAATTATCTAAATTTTTATTTTAAAAATCAAATATAATAAAAACCAATAGATTTTAATCTGTCTGAATCATGAATGAAGAGATTAAAAAGAATCAAAAATTATGGGATCAATGGACCAATATTAACATTAAATCAAAATTTTACGATTTGCCTTCTTTTTTAAACGGCAAAAATACCTTAAATGAAATAGAAAAAGACGAAATAGGATTGGTTGAAGGTCTGTCTGTTTTGCACCTCCAATGTCATTTTGGAATGGATACTATATCACAGGCCAGAATGGGAGCGAAGGTTTCAGGTGTTGATATTTCAGAAGTGGCTATTACCAAGGCGAAAGAACTGGCAAAACAATTAAAATTTAAAGTAGATTTTATTTTATCTGATGTATATGATCTTAAAAAATGGATTCGTAAAAAATACGATCTGGCTTTTGCTTCCTATGGGGTTATTTCCTGGTTACCAGATCTGAATACATGGGCAGATATTATTTCATGGTGTTTGAAACCAGGTGGTACTTTTTATCTGGTGGATTTTCATCCTATATTATGGATGCTGGATGATCAATTAACACATATTCAGTATCCTTATGATTCAGCAGGGTCTCCTTTAAAATTTGAAAATGTTCCTTCTTATGCTGAGCCGGATATACCACTCAGCAATCAGGAATTCAATTGGCATCATGGTATCGGCAAGGTGGTAAATTCCTTGATTCAAAGTAGATTACAAATTGAATTTTTAAATGAACACTTTTTTTCTCCGTATCCGGTTTTTTCTGACATGGAAGAAATTGAAGAAGGGAAGTGGATTCATGTACATAAAAAACAAAAAATACCTTATCTTTTTTCTGTCAAGGCTAAAAAGTATTAAATTTCGTGCAACCCCAGTGGGATTTTATTGTCTAATCTAATAAACATTTAATCAGATGAAATATCGAATACTTATTCCTGTATTGTTCGTATTTTCCTTGACAAGTTGCAATGAAATAACTGCCCAGAAAATACTTGCCGAAAAAAGTTTTAACCTGGAAAACATCAAATCACTTGATGTTAGAGGAAAATTCTGTAACATCGAATTAAATGGAACTTCAGGTGCTAATTTGAAAATGAATGGATACATAAAAGGAAGCGGAAATCCTGAAAGATATGAAATAAAATACGAAAAACGAGGTGATCATGTTGAAGTCTGGGTTGAAACACCTTCTTCAGTTGTCTGGGGTAATATCCAAAGTTTAATAGAATTTGAGGTGCCGGAAAATGTAGATATTCGGATCGATAATTCGTCTGGAAATCTCAAGGCTTCTAATATCAAATCCAGAAATATTAATTTGGAAACCTCATCCGGTAATATTGAAGTGGAGGATATAGCAGGGGAGATGAAGATCAATTGCTCTTCAGGGAATGTATCAGTAGAGAATCAAATGGGAGTAACATGGATAACCACTACTTCCGGTAATATAAAAATTAGAGAAGTTAATGGGGATGCAATAATTAAAGCTTCCTCAGGAAATATAAATATTAATGATCAAACCGGAAAAATGAATGCCCGTTGTACGTCCGGAAACATAACACTGCATGATCTTAAGGGAGCGTTAACTGCCGAAACCTCGTCAGGAAATATAAAAGGAGACGAAATCCTTCTGAATGATGATTCGGAATTCAGGGTGACATCCGGAAATATCAGACTTGAATTATTGAACAACGAAAATGACCTTAGTTTTGATCTGGAGGCAGGATCAGGAAATTTACGGGCAGCTGGAAATACTGGAGAAGATCATATGATAATAAAAAAAGGAGAAATAAAAATCAGCGGGATTTCTTCCTCTGGAAATCAAACTTATATTACCCGTTGATAGCCGATTTTGCATATTTTTCTATTTTTGATTTAAGTTCAGAAGCATTAAACGGCTTAGTTACATAATCCGATATTCCGATATTATATAGTTCATCTATATTTTCGATCATTACATCAGCAGTAAGTGCAATGATGGGTGTGTATTTCTTTTGCTTTTTTTCAAGGATTTTAATTTTTTGGATTGCTTCTCGTCCATCCATTTCTGGCATATGAAGATCCATCAATATCATGTCATATCTATTATTTTTACATTTTTCAACCGCAATCTTGCCGTTTTCAGCGATATCAACTTGATAATGCCATTTTTCCAGAAATCGTTTGGCTACCTTCAGGTTTAATTCATTATCCTCTACAAGTAAAACGTGTAGGTCAACTGATCTGGGTTCTTTCCGAGATAATAAATCATCATCCGGATTTATATCCACTACGGTAGTATGTATTGGGAGTGATATGTCGAAGAAAAATTCTGAACCTTCACCTAAATTACTTTTTACCTGTATTTTACTTTCATGCAATGCGACAAGGTATTTTATTATTGTTAAACCCAGACCACTTCCACCATATTTTCTAGTAGTTTCTGTACGGGCCTGTTCAAATCTATCAAAGATCCTGGTAAGTTCTTCCCGAGATATACCTATGCCGGTATCTTTAACTGAAATCCTGAGAGATATTTCATTATCTGTTTTTTCTAAAGTTTTAATTATTAATTGTATTTCACCTTTATCAGTGAATTTAATAGCGTTTTCTATTAGATTGTTTAATATTTGAGCTAAACGGTGTTGATCGCCAATTAAGTAATCAGGTATATCCGGATCGGTAATAAGATTGAACTTCAAATCTTTTTCATTTGCTCTGGGAACAAACGTATTTTCAATATATTTTAAAAAAATGTGAAGATGAAAGGGGCTTTTTTCTAATTTGATTTTCCCTTCTTCAATTTTAGATATATCCAAAATATCATTAATCAGTACCAAAAGATTTTTTCCGGAGAAATTAATACTTTTAAGAGAATCCATTTGATCTTTTCGTGGATTATCCATTAATAGCAAGTCAGTCATTCCTATTATTCCATTTAATGGAGTCCTGATTTCATGGCTCATATTTGAAAGAAAATTTTGTTTAGCCCTGGAGGCCATTTCGGCTTTTTCCTTGGCTTCCATTAATTCCCTGTTATTGTTTTTCAGTATCCTGTTTGTTTCTTCAATATCTTTCTGAGCATCTTCGATCTCTTTGTTTTTCACATGTAAACTTATATTTGATCTTTTTTTATTCTCGTAGGCTCTCCATAATAAAAATAGAATTATAAGCAGGAATGATGAAAGAAGTAATCCACCATGGAATATCAGATCATTGATAAATGATTCAGAATAAGGAGCGTTTTCAAATAGGGATATAAAAAACATAATGCCCGAAACCTGTGAGAGTAAATATCCTACTTTTTTATGATTATTGTCAATATTTTATTTTACATTATATTCAGATAATAGTTTATAAAAAATTACAATCCACTGTAACATTTATTTAACTTCTTCGTCTTCCGGTTAAAATGCACTTGGAATACTTCAAAAAGGAAATTCTTCCATTGAAACAAAAGTTATATCGATATGCCAGATATTACTTCAAGAACGAGGAGCAAGCTGAAGATATTGTGCAGGATGTTTTTTTGAAACTCTGGGATAAACGGGAGGAATTCAATAAGATTAATAATATTGAAGCATGGTGCATGACAATGACAAAACATATGGTTTTGGATAATCTAAGAACAAATCGTTATTATCAAATTGATTTAAATAACAATGAATTTGATGACCAAACACCTGATTTGATTATCGAAAGGGAAGAAACCACAAAGGAAGTAAGAACCATGATTGAATCGTTACCTGTAAAACAAAAAGAAGTAATTATTCTGAGAGAAATTGAAGGATATACATACCAGGAGATTGGTAATATTATGGGAATAGATCAAAATCTGGTTAAAGTAACGCTATTTAGAGCAAGAGAGAACCTGAGAAAAAAAATATTAAAAACAGAACGTTATGGACTCTGAGACCGCGAAAAAATTACTGGATAAATATTGGAACTGTGAGACAACCCTGAAAGAAGAAGAACTTCTCCGCACCTATTTTCAACAGAATGAAGTTCCGGAAGATATTAAAAAATTTCAAAAACTGTTCAAATTTTTCAACGAAGAAAAAAGGAAAGAATTAACAGATGATTTTGATAACAAGGTACTAGATTTTGTTAAAAGAGATAAAAAAGGTGTTAAGCAGAAATACATAAGTCACATGTATAAAATTGCAGCAGCAGTTTTATTGATACTCTCATTTGTTGTGATACATGAACGATTCATTGATGTGAGGGTGAAAACAAAAAAGGTAGTGGAAGATACTTTTACTGATCCCAAGAAAGCACTTGAAGAGACTAAAAAGGCACTATTTCTTGTGTCTGAGAAATTGAATAAAGGAAAAGAGGAAGTTTCCAGATTATACAAATTTAAAAAAGCCGAAGAAGTAGTTAAGAACTCAAACTATAAAGAAATATGAAAAGATTATCAATAATATTTATTGGCATATTACTCTATCTGCCCTTAATGGCTCAGGAAGATGCCATCAGTAAATTTTTCAGCGAGTACGAAGGTCGTGAAGATTTTACGACAATATATATCACTAGCCGAATGTTCGGATTAATTGCCGAGATTCCTGAAAGCGAAGATGAGGAAGATATTATGAATGTCATCAGAAAATTAACAGGATTAAAGATACTTACAACAGCTGAATATCCCGAAAAAAATAAGTTGTATCAAGATGCACTCAAAATGTTACCAAAAGAAGGTTTTGATGAACTGATGGTTATCAAGGAAGGTGATGAAGAAATTAAATTTCTGATCAATGAAAAGAATGGTAAAATTAATGAATTCCTCATGTTGATTGGTGGTGAAGATAATTTCTTCTTAATGAGTCTTGTTGGCAATCTCAATTTAGAAGATATATCACGATTATCAAAAACCATGGATATTGAAGGATTCGAACATCTTGAAAAGGTGAAGGATGAAAATTAGATAACTTAAAATATATGGAAATGAAGAATATACTATTAATCAGCCTGATTTTTATAATTCCTGGTTCATTACAAGCTCAATCTCCGGCCATTCAGGATTTCCATGATAGATATAAAGAAAATGGCAAATATGTCTCTGTGCGGATTGAAGGTGGTTTGTTGAAATTTCTAACCAATGTAGATACAAATGATGAAAATGCAAAAGATCTGATGAAGGCAATCAGTGGATTAGAATCCATTACATTCCATTCTATAGATCGCGATGAACCAGATTTTGATGATAATTATCTCAAAAAATTTAAAAAATCAATACAAAAGGATAAATATGAAGAATTGATGATAGTTCGGGATGGAGATACGCTTGTGGATTTTTTAATAAAGGAGAAAAATGGAAAAATAAGTGACCTGCTTTTGATGGTTAATAATATAGATGAATTTTTCCTGCTAAATTTTTCAGGTGAAATTGATCTGGCCACCCTGTCCAAATTATCAGATGAATTAGATATTAAGGGAGCTAAACATCTTAGGAAAATTGAAGACGATTAATAAATATTATGGTATAAGGAGACAACTGAAAGCATGTCATAGCGACATGCTTTTTTTTATTCTATATAATAATGTCACCGTATTTGTGATTTTAGCTGGATTGATGTTTTTTTGTTCGCCATATGCAACATCTTCAAATAGATCAAATTATACCGAACTTTCGTCCGGATGGTTTGATAATGATTTTTATTTTATTTGTTATTCTGACCTTTTCCAATTATAATAACATCTTTATTAAATATATCCATCTTATAATCATTTTGGTATTTTTACATAGTTTATTTGCCATTATTACAGGTTTTGGATTGGCTATGTTATGGTCAGGAAAAACAGTAAGTCAATACGCATAAATGAAAGAAATATCTAGGTTTTTTCAGGTAATTGGATTATTTATTCTTAAAATGTGGATAATAATAGCGATCCGTGCTTATTATCGAAGAATTAAGGTAGTCGGACTTGAAAAGATCAATCCAGATTTACCCATTATTTTTGCTCCAAACCACCAATATGCATTTATGGATGCGCTTGTGGTCGCAACAGTCACAAAAAAAATACCCTACTTCCTGGTGAGGGCAGATATTTTTCAAACATCTTTAGCTAATTTTCTATTACGGGCATTGAGAATGATGCCTGTTTACCAGAAGAGAGATAAGGTAGATGTCTTATCTAAAAATGAAGAAATCTTTAATAAGTGCGTTAAAATTTTACTCGAAAGAAAACATTTGCTAATATTTCCGGAGGGGAATCATAGTAAGATAAGAAGAATAAGAACCATTCGAAAAGGAATTTTACGTATTGCTTTTCGAGCAATCAATGAGGAGGGTAATATAGATGATCTAGTAATTGTACCCGTAGGTATAAATTATGATGATAATTCCAAATTTCAATCCGACCTATTTGTGCAATTTGGAGATCCCATTAAGGTAGCAGATTATAATAAAACCTTTGATAATAATCAGTCGAAAACATTCAGTGAAATGGCTGAAAAAATATATGAATCGCTTAGTAATTTAACTGTTAACATCAGCAACGCCGAATCATATAAGTTTTATGAAAACGTCTTGAAAATGTACACACCGCATTTTATGCAAAAACTCAAAATGAATTATAAAAATCTAATAGATAGGTTTTCAGCATATAATAAAATCATTACTGTCATGGATTCACTGAGTGAAGCTGGAAGAAATGATTTTAAAAAATTTGAAGCAGCAAATAATAGATTTTTTAAAAGAAGATTAAAATCACAGTTTGACCCAGTTTATCTCGGCCGATATTTTGACACAAGATTACAAAGGTTTAAGAATTATACAGGACTAATAATTTTCTGGCCAATTTATATCTATGGTTTATTAAATAATTTGTTGGCTATATTCCTGCCATATATTATAAGTAAATTTACAGTCAGGGATGATCATTGGGATAGTTCTGTTAAATTGGCAATCGGCTTATTGTCATTTCCAGTATCATATTTTTTACAGGGACTCATATTTTACCATTTTATCCCAAATGGATGGTATTTATTATTATACATTCTATCCATTATAGTTACCGGTATTCTTGCAAAAATTTACCAGAACTGGATTCATCGCTTTTGGGAAGGATTTAAAATATGGCTTCTAAAATTGAGTAACAAACGAGAGTTCGTTCGTATTAAAAAAAGTTATAATGATCTGATCGATAAACTGGATGCCTCCTTATTAAAGGTTGCCAAAAAATGAGAATTTAATTTGAAGCTTAGGATTTCTTCTAACCGCTATGCATCCAATAAAAAGAAAAAGTCTGAAGATTAACCCGAATTATTCAAAAGACAGATAGTTAATCGAGGGAATTACTAATTTTAAATTATTGATATTCAATTGAATATGTTATCGGGCTAACTCCCAGTAAATTAACTGTTGTTTTTTATATGGTATCCTTTCATGGTAAAGCGTCAGACGCTCTTTTGTTTTCTTTTCAATCTCAGATTTGTGATATAAATCATCCCTGATTATCTGATAATTCATTTATATTGTAGTAAAATATCTGGTCTGATGAAGTCATTGATCAAAGAAAAGTCTCTTGAAAATTATTTTGAACAATTCAGAAAGAACATCATTGGTATCAATGCTGAAATAAAAACTCCTTTTGGGATAAAAAAAGTCCTATATGCTGACTGGATTGCAAGCGGACGTTTATATGGTCCAATTGAAGAGAAATTAGTAAATTCAATAGGGCCTATGGTAGGTAATACACATTCCGAATCAAGTGAGACAGGAATGCTTATGACGCGGGCCTATCATTATGCACACCAAATTATTAAAACGCATGTTAACGCAAACGCGGATGACATAATAATAACTGCAGAATCAGGCATGACAGGAGTAGTATGTAAATTTCAACGCATTCTTGGACTGAAAATACCTGAAAAACTAGACAAGTATTTTTTTATTCCTGAAGAAGAAAGACCAGTTGTTTTTGTTACACATCTTGAACACCATTCCAATCATACATCCTGGTTGGAAACAATTTCTGATGTTGTTGTACTTGAGCCAGATGAGTATCTTTTAGTAAACCCAGATCATTTGAATCAGGAAATAAAAAAATATAGCAACAGAAAGTTAAAAATAGGTGCATTCACAGCATGCTCAAATGTGACGGGATACATTCCTCCTTATCATCAGCTGGCCAAGATCATGCATAAATATGGTGGTGTATGTTTTGTTGATTTTGCTGCCTCCGCTCCGTATGTAGATATCAATATGCATCCTGATGATCCTTTGGAAGCTCTCGATGCGATCTATTTTTCACCGCACAAATTTTTGGGTGGACCTGGCAGTGCCGGTGTTCTGATTTTTAATAAATATTTATATAAAAATCGTATTCCTGATCATCCTGGAGGGGGTACGGTTAACTGGACAAATCGTTGGAATGAATATAGCTATATAACTGATGTGGAAGCCAGAGAGGATGGAGGTACACCTGGTTATATCCAGGCATATCGAATTGCACTTAGTATACAATTAAAAGATCAGATGGGTGTTGAAAATATTCAACAAAGAGAAAGAGAATTAATGGATATTGTCTGGAATGAATTTACAAAGGTACGGGGTTTAAAAATACTGGCCGATAATATTACAGAACGATTAGGTGTGATCTCTTTTTATATTGAAGGCATTCATCATAATCTGGTTACACGACTATTAAATGATCTATATGGCATTCAGGTGAGAGGTGGTTGTTCCTGTGCAGGAACTTATGGCCATTTTTTATTGAATGTAGATTATGATCTATCCCATCAGATTACAGATCATATCGATCATGGTGATCTGTCCTTAAAGCCTGGTTGGGTCAGATTCAGCATACATCCAACTATGACTAATGATGAATTATATCGTGTAATTAATGCCCTGCACGACATCAGTAATCATATAAAAAAATATGAGATAAATTATAAGCTGGAAAAATCCACCAATGAATTTATACATCAGGAATTTGATCCTTCATTTGATCATATTATTACTGATTGGTTTACATTGACTGCGAAATAATAAATATGATCTTGAAAATGAAGACGAAAACATCATTCATTAGAACCGAATTACCTGTATCGCCGAAGCTTCTTTTCTTGAAACCAAAAAAAATTCTACAGTATTGACACTAAGTTAAAATAATATCCAATCAGGGTACACCTGAGTACTTCAACATTCAATAATATGCTGGCTGCCGGGAATTTAGGTATAAATACAAATTGAATTAATTCCTCTCTTCATGAAAAACCAGCGGAAAATTAATTATAATCTATTGGATTCCAATAATTTAAAATATATTTCATAAAAAATCGAAAATGCAGGCAACCAATTTAAGCAAATTACTGTATTGGTAGTAGCAAAATATAATTGTGGAAATATTCGAAAACGGAAATCTGAGAATAATTCTTGACGGCTGTGAAAAAAAAGACCGCAAGAGTCAGAAAATGCTATACGAGCAGTTTTTCGGATATGCTTTAAGCATATGCATGCGCTATACTCCAAATGAATATTATGCCATGGAAGTTTTAAATGATGCATTTATGAAAGTATTCACTCAGCTGAAAAAATTTGATCATACAAGGTCATTTAAAAGCTGGTTCAGGAAAATTCTTATAAATACTTCCATAGATCATCTGAAAAAAGAAGTCAAGCATCAACATCATCAGAAAATTGAAGGATTGGAAATAGAAAACCATCGGCATACTGTAGACCATCAAATTCAACACGAAGAATTAATTGGTCTAATACAACAATTGACTCCAGCATACAGATCGGTATTTAATCTTTATGTTATTGATGGATATCAACATGACGAGATTGCTCGAATGCTTAGAATTTCAATTGGAACTTCAAAATCAAATCTGGCAAAAGCCAGGAAAAGATTGAGAGAAATGTTATCGAAAATTGACAAGAATGAAATTGTACGATTTATCAGATAAGGAATTCGATACTTTTTTTAAAAAAGCAGCCAATTCAGCTGAATATCCGTTCAGTGAATTGGCATGGAAAGGAATGGAAAAAAGACTGGATCGATGGGAAAGATATATGTCTTTTTTCTGGAAATTCTTGGGAGGAAGTATTATTTTGTTATTAGGTGTCCTGTCGTCTTTGATATATTTAAGTCCAGCAGATCCTGATAATTTAAGTGCAGAAAATCAACAATATCGGGCTGATAGTGAAATTATTGAAAAAAATATCAGTCCGGAAATACCCGCATTAATTGAAGACAATAGAAATCAGCAACAATCAATAAGCAGTAATGACGAAGAAATTGAGACTGTAGGTGATCAAAACAAATTTCTGAATCCTACTTCCGAATTATTAGATATCCATAAGTCGAAACAGGAATCTTATATATTTAAGGAAGAAATTCACCAAACTAATGTTATTAATGAAGAAGATAAATTTGTAGGTCAGGGAAATGATATTTTAATTCAAAAAATTGAAGGCCTTCAAATTCCAGCGACGACCAAAATTAATACGGATTATTTGCTTACGATCAAAAAATCAAGTCCTGAAGAAATTATTATTCCTGAAAAAAGTACTTACAGAACAGGGTATTCCCTCAATTTTATCATCGGTCCGGATTTCAGCGGTGTTAGTTCAAATAATTACGGTACGGGTACATTTATCGGATTAGGATTTGAAGCTTATCTTTTGAAAAATCTGAGCTTGTTTGCCGGAATTTCGCATTCACGGAAAAAATATGATGTTTATGATGAATATACAGCTCCTTATCCAGGTATATGGACAAATGGTCAAGTACCTGATGAGGTAGAAATTGCATGTCATGTTTTAGATATTCCTATTAACGTATATTATTCAGTTTTCAACGCTAACAAAAACAGGATCTTTATTGGAGCAGGATTATCATCTTATTTAATGCTCACAGAAGAATATAGCTTTAAATATGATTATAGCTATGATCCGGATCTGATTAAAGACTATCTTATAAAAAATGAGAATCAACATTATTTTGGTATAGTGAATTTATCGGCCGGCTATACCAGATATGTAAACAATAGATGGGCTTGGCAAATTGAGCCCTATTATAAACTGCCAATACAAGACATTGCAGCTGCGAAAGTTAGACTGAAAAGTTTTGGGGCCCTTATCTCCCTGAAATACAGGTTCAGATAAGTTAATTATTTCGATATAGTATTAAACTAAAACTTAAAAACCATGAAAATGAAGTTTGCTGAAAAAACTGCGTCCACGTTACATCAAGTTTTAATAATTGTTGGTATGTTCATTGCTCTATTTATTGTATTTCTTTTAAGTGGATGCAATGACAATAATGATCCGGGACCTGTCGATGATCTTCCAGATTTAACAGGTAAAAGTATTACCTATACGCTTGAATCTTCATCAGATTCTGGGGTAAATGGTACAGTAGTTTTTGCTGAAACAGAAGCCAATACAACCTTGGTAACCTTTACAATCAATGGAGGGACTACTGGTGATGTTCATCCTGTACACATACACCAAAACTCAAAAGCCGTTGGTGGAGGTATTGAAATCAGCCTTGGAGAAATAGATGGTTCTACAGGTAAATTGATAGCAGAAGTAAGTGTGAAAGATGATGATTCAGGTATTACATATGATGATCTTATTAATTACGATGGCCATATAAATATTCATGCGAGTCCATCGGATCTTAGTACAATTGTAGCATACGTTGATATTGGTAAAAATGAAATAACAGGCCAGATAGAGGATTATGATTTATTCGGTAAAAATGATCCTGATCTGAAAGGTGAAGTACATATCCAGGAAAGAAAGAGTGGAGAAGTATTGATCACAGTCATGATTGAAGGTAATGCAGGTCCTGAAGATCATCCCGTACATATCCATGCTGACAATGCTGTAGACGGAGGATCAATCGTGATTAGTCTGAATGCAATTGATGCCTCCACGGGTATGAGTAAAACGCACGTTAGTGAGACTGATAATGGAACTGAAATTAGTTTTAATGAATTGAAAGAATTCGACGGGCATGTTAATGTTCATAAAAGCGAAACAGAACTTCAAACTGTTATTCTCCAGGGAGATATCGGTCAGAATAAATTAACAAGTGAGTTGAAGGAATATGATTTGATGGCAAAAACAAACGACAATATTTCCGGGAAAGCCTGGTTTACAAAAAGGCGCAACAACGAAACCCTTATTACAATATCATTGAATAATACACCAGATGGAGGCTCACATCCAGCCCATATACACAATAATACAGCCGCTGAGGGGGGTGGTATTGCTATCGATCTTACCAATGTAGATGGAAGTTCCGGTAAAAGTCTGACAAATGTATCTCAATTAAATGATGGCACATCCATAACATTTGATGAACTTACTGAAATTGATGGATACATCAATGTTCACTTAAGTCAGGATCAATTACAATCAATAGTAGCACAAGGAGACGTAGGACAGAATGTCTTAACAGGTAATGCAGAGACGTATAATGTGTCTAGTATTAATGGTTCAAATATATCAGGCACTGTTACTTTCTATGAAAGACTAAATGAAACCACATTAATCGAAATTTCATTAACAGGTACATCTGATCCAGATTCTCATCCAACACATATTCATGAAAATGATGTTAATATAGGTGGCGGGATATTAATAGGATTAAATCCTGTAAATGGAGCTACTGGAAAAAGTATGACACAGGTGGCGTTTATGGATAATGACACCCCGATAAGTTATGATGAATTAATTACCATTAATGGGCATCTGAACGTTCATTGGAGTTCAAATGACTTATCAGTGGTTGCAAGTGGAAATGTTGGGGATAACGCAAATTAATTATTAAAAGGACCCGGGATCGGTGGAGTTGGGAGATAGTAGATGGATTTCGGGTCCATTTCTAACAACTAAATTAAAACTGCCATGAAATTAAATAAACATATCTCTAGTTGGATAATCCTATGCTTAGTATTGGTACAAATGATGGAATCGTGTACAAGTGAAAAAGCTCCAGAACCAATAGATTGCAACAGCAATCCAGTAAATATTCAATCCATCACCTCTTCAGAAGCAACATGTGGGTTAGATGATGGGACACTTACCATAACCGCAAATGGTGGATCTGGTGATTTTATGTACAGTATTAACGGAACTGATTTCCAAGCTCAAAATACTTTTCAGAATCTTATAGCAGGTAATTATTCTGTTATCGTAAAGGATGTAAATGAATGTACAGCTACTGGTTCCGGAATTGTAGAAAGTTCTGCCGGAATTACTGTAAATGCAGAAGTTACTTCCGAAGCCGGGTGTGATACAAATAACGGAGTAATTAGTGTTTCCGCTTCTGGTGGTCAATCGCCGTATCAATATAGGTTAGCAGATGGAAGTTATCAGGAAGAGGGTTCTTTTAGTGATCTTGTTGCTGGAACTTATATTGTGTTTGCACAGGATGGCAATGGTTGCGAGACATCTACCTCTGTGGATATAATCGCTGGGACTAGTCTGGACACTGATGTTATGCCTATAATTACTAATAGTTGTGCTGTTTCAGGTTGTCATGATGGTAATAGTGGCATTCCTGATTGGACAAATAAAAATAACGTGATTATGTCCGCTGCCAATATTAAAACCCGAACTGGAAACGGTACAATGCCTCCAGGTGATCGAAGTATAACTGATGAAGAAATACAAAACATAGCATGCTGGGTTGATGATGGAGCAGAGAATAATTAGGTTGTTAGTTCAATTCGTGATTTTATCCCTGTTTTTTACGGGGATAAGTCACGAAATTTTCGGACAGCGTTATATTGCGAGGAATGGATCTATTAGATTTTTCTCAACAGCACCTCTGGAAAATATTGAAGCAATTAATAACCAGGGATTAAGTGTTGTTGATATTTCATCCGGTGAAATTGCTTTTACAATTCCAATCACAGGATTTGAATTTGAGAAAAATTTAATGCAGCAACACTTTAATGAAAACTATATGGAATCTGAAAGATTTCCGAATTCAACCTTTAAAGGTAAAATTTTTGGATTTACAGATTCCAGTAAGGATCAACCACTAAAAGCAAGTGGTGATCTAACCATACATGGTGTAACAAAAAATATCACAGTAAATGGAACGGGTTACTTTGCAGAAGATAAAATTATTTTGAAAGCATCTTTCCCAATAAAATTAGCTGATTATAAGATTAAAATTCCCAAAGTAGTGTTTTACAATATTGCCGAAGTAGTTGATGTTTCAATCGAATTTGAATATGCTCCCTATTAAACTAATTAAAACTGAAATGTGGATTAAGTCTTTTTACATTCTATTTGTTTTTCTATTGATTTCATTTGATGTGTATTCTCAGGATGAATTGATGGATATCTTAGAGAGTGAACAAGGTGAGTCAGAAATCAATTATATCAATAATACCTTTAAGGGTACGCGGTTGATTAATGGCCATACAATTGAAGTAAGGGATAAGGGTGTATTGGAATTTCTAATTACGCATCGATTTGGCCGGTTGAATTCTGGGGCATATGAATTTTTTGGTCTTGATAATGCTAACATTCGCTTGGGATTGGATTATGCCATTACAAATACATTAAGCATTGGAATCGGTAGAAGCTCATTTGATAAAGTTTATGATGGTTTTCTCAAATATAAAATTCTCAAACAATCAACAGGAACTTCAAATATACCATTCACAATAACTTTTTTTGGTAGTGCATATATAAAAACACTTCGTCCGACTGATCCAGATGATAGCACTCCATTTGAACGAAAACTGGCCTATGTCAGTCAATTTCTTATTGCCCGGAAATTCAGTGAAAAACTATCTTTGCAACTTATGCCGACCTTGGTGCACAGGAATTATGTAGAAACACCAGGTGATGAAAATACCATTTTTGCACTTGGATTTGGTGGAAGATTCAAAATAAGCCGTAGAATAGCATTTACGAGTGAGTATTATTATCGTTTTATGAGCATGAGTGCTGAAGGTATATACAATTCTTTATCAGTAGGCATTGATATTGAAACGGGTGGTCACGTATTCCAATTGATGTTCACTAATTCACGTCAGATGATTGAAAAAGGTTTTATCGCAGAAACCGATGGAAAGTGGGGTGATGGAGATATACATTTTGGCTTCAACATATCAAGGGTTTTTTACCTGAATACAAAAAATAAAAAACTAAAGGAAACATGGTAGTATTAATCTATCCATTGCGCAATAAAAAGGTTTGTATCACGAGTACCCTGATTGTTACGGTTTGAAGAAAATACGAGAAATTTCCCATTATTGGAAAAGACGGGAAAAGCATCAAATGTGCCATCCTGGGTTATTTGCTCTAATCCATCACCATCAACATTGATCATATAAAGATTAAAAGGGAAACCTCGTTGGCTGGTATAATTGGATGCAAAAATCACTTTTTCGCCGGAAGGATGAAAAAAAGGGCACCAGTTAGCCTGACCAAGACTGGTCAGTTGTCTTAATTCACTACCATCTTCATTACAGATGAAAAGTTCCATTTCCGTGGGTTTTACTAAACCTTCATTTAGCAATTCTTTGTATTCAGCTATTTCTTCTTCAGTTTGAGGTCTGCTGGCTCGAAATATTAATTTTGATCCATCGGGAGAAAAGAATGCACCACCGTCATACCCGAGATCGAAGGTGATTTGTTTTACTCCAGTTCCATCGATATTCATTGTAAATAGTTCAAGGTCACCTGTTCTTAATGATGTGAAAACAATCTTATCACCCTTTGGAGAAACGGTCGCTTCTGCGTCATACCCTGGTTCATCAGTAATTTGTTTCAAAATATTTCCCTGAAGATCAGCAATATAAATATCATAGCCATCATAGATAGGCCATACATATTTGCCGTCAGTACGTCGTTCAGGTACAGGTGGACATGCATCATCTGCCAGGTGGGTGGATGCATAAATAATGGTTGTGTCTCCTGGTAAAAAGTAGGAACAAGTGGTCCTGCCACGTCCGGTACTGATCATCATGGGTCTTTGATCCTTCAAGTTATTTTTGTACCAATCAAAATAGAAGATCTGATCGCATTGTACCTCCCATGTAAGGAAATTTGACTGAAAAACCAATTTTGTATCATCAAAACTCCAGTATGCTTCCGCATTATCACCTCCGTAGGTTAACTGTTTGAGGATTTTAAAATGTTTTTCACCTTCATATACGAGCGAAGTATCACCATCTAGTATAATATTTTCAGCATTTGAGAAATTTTTTTGTTTTTTTTCACAAGCAGACGCGATCAATAGCGACAATAGTATTAATTTCCAGTTTAACTTCATCACAATAAAATTTTGTATTCAACATTCTCTTTAAATAGCATTTTTATACATTTGCCCCATTCGAATAATAAATATGGATAAAATGATTTATAAAAATAGAAACTTATTTCTCCTGTATATCATTTCTATTGTATATTTCATGGGATGTACACGTGAAAAGATTGTTAACCGAGACATTGAAAGATTAAAAAAAGATATTTATTTCCTGGCATCGGATTCATTAAAAGGCAGGGAAGTAGGTACATCCAGTGAAAAGGTAGCTGCCGATTATATCGCAGACAGATTTAAAAATCTGGGTTTAATACCAAAGGGCCAGGAAGAATATTTCCAGGAATTTAGTTTTACACCGATGAAAAATCCGCATGCTGCTCCAGCGGATGATGATTCCATCAAAGTTACTGGTAAAAATGTAATTGGTTATATCGATAATCACGAATCTTCTACAGTAATTATTGGAGCTCATTATGATCACTTGGGCTATGGTGAAGAAGGTTCATTACATCGTGGTGAGGATCAAATTCATAATGGAGCGGATGATAATGCCAGTGGAGTTGCGTCTATGTTATTATTGGCAGAGAAGCTGAAAAGAAGAAATACTTCAAATAATTATTTGTTTATTGCCTTTTCCGGCGAAGAAAAAGGTCTTTTTGGCTCAAATTATTTCACAAAAAATCCAACGATAGAACTTGATAAGGTGAACTATATGATAAATATGGACATGATTGGTCGACTTGATGAAGAAAATGCTTTGGCTATTAATGGTGCAGGTACATCCCCTGTTTGGATATCAATGATTGAAAGAATTGGGATTGATACACTTAAAATTGTAACCAAAGAATCAGGCGTAGGACCATCTGATCACACTTCATTCTATTTGAAAGATATTCCGGTTTTGCATTTTTTTACCGGTACACATGAGGATTACCACAAACCTACTGATGACGCTGATAAGATTAATTATGGTGGAATTTACGTAGTAACGGCATTTATTGATTCATTGGTCACAAAGCTGGATGGACAGCCGTCACTTGCTTTCACCAAAACCAAGGATGAGTCACAGGATGCACCCAGATTTAAAGTGACTTTAGGCTTTATGCCCGATTATATGTTTGATGGAAATGGAATGCGCATTGATGGAATATCAGAAGACAGGCCTGCACAACGGGCAGGTCTTGAAACCGGAGATATTGTTATTAAACTCGGAAGTGTTGAAGTTTTGGATATGATGACGTATATGGAAGCATTATCCAAATTTGAAAAGGGAGATACAACTACTGTTGTTGTTAAACGTGGGTCTGATGAACTTTCTTATCCTGTAAAATTTTAAATAATATATGCCAAAAATAGTCATTCTTGGCGCAGGGCGGGTCGGAAGTGCCATAGCAAAAGACCTTTGCCTTCAATTTGACGTAACTGCAGTCGATCTTGATGACTCTGTTCTAAATAGATTGAATACAACCCATGCTATCAAAACCTTTAAAGCTGACCTAACAGATATAAACTATTCTGAATTATTATCCGGATCAGATCTGGTTATCAGCGCAGTCCCCGGATATCTGGGTTATTCCACTTTGAAAAAGATAATTGAAGCTAAAAAGAATGTTGTTGATATTTCATTTTTCTCCGAAGATCCGTTTGCTTTGGATGAGCTTGCCAGGAATAATAAAGTACAGGCAATCATTGACTGTGGCGTGGCACCTGGAATGGGAAACATTATCCTGGGCAGGTACAATCGTATGATGACTGTCGATCGGTATGAATGCCTGGTTGGCGGATTACCTGTCCTTCGTGAATGGCCCTGGCAATACAAAGCAGTTTTTTCACCTATTGATGTTATTGAAGAGTATATTCGTCCAGCAAGATTTGTCTCAGGTGGTAAGATCATCACGAGGGAAGCCTTATCAGATCCTGAAATAATAGATTTTGATGAAATAGGTGCCCTGGAATCATTTAATACGGATGGATTGAGGACACTTATCAGAACTATGAAAATACCGGATATGATTGAAAAAACACTTCGTTATCCAGGTACAATTGAATATTTACAGGTATTGCGATCAGTTGGCTTTTTCTCATATGAATGGGTAGATGTAGATGGCAAAAAATTGCGACCGATTGATTTTACATCCAAATTATTATTCCCCAAATGGAAATTGAATGAAGGAGAAAAAGATCTTACAATCATGAGAATTATCATCCATGGTAATGTAGAAGGAAAAGATCAAACGATAACATATAAACTGTTAGACAGGTATGACGAAAAGAACAGCATTCTTTCAATGGCACGTACCACAGGCTATACATGTTGTGCTGTAGCACATTTACTAATACGGAAAAAAGTTAGCGGGTTTGGTATTTTGCCTCCTGAATTTATTGGCGAGGACAAAGATAATTTTGAATTTATAATAGATTATCTGGCGAATAGAAATGTGATCTACCATAAAACAATCATTTACAATAAAAAATAGATAACATCACCAAATGACGCATTTTTTGTAATTTATTCCCTAAATCCATTTTATAACCATCTAAAAAAGACTATTATGCCTGCCATCAAACACCTTTTATACATCAATGCTTCACCGGCCAAAGTTTATGAGGCTATTACTACCCAGAAAGGTTTATCATCCTGGTGGACAACGGAAACCAAAGCAGATGCAATTGTGGGATCGGTAGCGGAATTCTGGTTCTCCGATCGATATCATGATAAAATGTATATAGTGAAACTAGATAAAAATAAATATGTTGAATGGGAATGTATAGACGGCGATAAAGAATGGATCGGAACCAGAATTAATTTTACAATTAAAAGTAGGGATAAAGGCACGATGCTGCATTTCTGGCATTATGAATGGAGCGAAGAGACAGATTTTTTTGCTTCCTGTAATTTTCATTGGGGACACTATATGAAAAGTCTAAAGAATTATTGTGAATTAGGTAAAGGTGAACCGTTTAAAGAATAGGTGAACCCGGAAGGGCTATTTATGATTTTTTAAATACCTATTTTAATATAGATAATTCCAGATCCTTTTAATTTATCAAAATATACAAGTAAAAATTGCCATATAAGATATTATTATAATAAACTAACATTTATCACTAAAAAAATGTTTATCAATCAAGTATTTCAATTTTGATTTATCTTTGAAACGTTTTTGTGTTGTTAAATATCCAGAATTCTTATGATCATATTATTATCTCCGGCTAAAAGATTGAACTTTCAGGGGCCGAATATTGCAGGGAAACATTCGTTGCCAGTTTTTATGAAAGAATCAAAGCAACTTATGGCTACGTTGAAAAGACTTTCAGCCAAAAATCTGCAGAAGTTAATGAATATTAATGATAATCTGGCTGAGACGAACTATGAAAGATTTCAAAACTGGTCACCTGAGTTTAATGAAAATGTTGCAAAACCAGCTCTATTAGTTTTTAAAGGAGATGTATTTTTAGGCATGGATCCTCAGTCCTTTAATAAACAAAATTTTGAATTTGCTCAGGAACATATCAGGATCCTATCTGGATTACATGGTATCTTGAAACCTCTGGACCTTATTCGTCCATACAGGTTGGAAATGGGGACAGATCTTAAAATTGGGAAATCAAGTAATTTGTATGAATTTTGGGATGATAAGATTACCAAATCAATTGTTGATTCCGATGTATACAGGAAAGATAAAATTATCATTAATCTTGCATCGAAAGAATATTTTGGAGCTCTTAAGCAAGAATTGCTACAAGGTAGAATCATTGAACCTTCATTCAAGGAATTTAGAAATGGTTCTTACAGGCCTGTACATATATTTATGAAAAGGGCTCGTGGAATGATGACTTCTTATATCGTAAAGAATAAAATTACAGATCCGGAAAAAATGAAGTTGTTCAACTGCGATGGGTATGAATATAATGATAATCTTACAAAAGATGATCAATGGGTTTTTACACGCGGATAAATTGTTTAGTGAAGAATATATCGATCGAATGAAACCAACAGATTTATTGAAAGATGATTATTAATGAGGAAAACCTGGATTATATCTTTTCACGAAGAAATTTGCTGGCTTAATCGATAATGCCTGAGCCTAATAATTCATCATCCTCGTACCATGCTACAAATTGACCGGGAGTAACACCTTTTTGAGGATTTTTAAATATAATATACATGCCTTCTGGTTCCCGGTATAAGACAGCGGGTTCCAGTTTTTGCCTGTATCTGATTCTGGCCGATACATTCATTTCCTTTCCGATCTTTAATTTAAAATCTTCTCGAACCCAATGAATGTCTTTTTCTTGTACAAATAAACCTTCTCTATACAGTCCCGGATGTTTATCCCCCTGTCCGGTATAGATAATATTGTTCACCGTATCTAATTGTATTACAAAAAGAGGTTCAGGGGTTCCTCCTACATTCAGCCCCTTTCGCTGTCCAATGGTAAAATAATGAGCCCCATTATGTTCACCTACCTTTTTGCCATCTTCGGGATTATATTGATTCGTCTTTGTTAATTCTTTTAATGAAAGTTTATCGTCATATTGTGCGTGGACTGGCATAGCAACTTGCTCATGTAGATAATAAGAAGCAGGTATTTCTATAATATCACCTTTTCTGGGTTGTAATTTCTGCATTAAAAATTCAGGAAGCCTAACTTTTCCTACAAAACATAAACCCTGTGAATCTTTTTTATTTGCTGTAACCAGATCCAGCTCTTCTGCTATTTTTCTCACATATGGTTTAGTGAGATCGCCGATCGGAAAAATCGCCTTACTAAGCTGATATTGATTCAACTGGCAAAGAAAATAGCTTTGATCTTTGTTTCGATCCTTTCCAGCCAAAAGCCTATAAATTAATTCCCCGTTTTTTTTAATGGTTTCGATTCTGGAATAATGCCCTGTTGCAATATAATCTGCGCCAAGTTTAAGAGCAGTTTCAAGGAAAATATCAAATTTGATTTCGCGATTACATAAAACATCCGGATTCGGTGTCCGTCCGTTTTCGTATTCTTTGAACATATAATCAACGATGCGTTTTTTATAGGGCTCACTTAGATCAATGGTTTGAAATGGAATGCCAAGTTTCTGTGCAACTAGCAATGCGTCATTACTATCTTCCAGCCAGGGACATTCTTTGCTGATGGTAACTGAATCATCATGCCAGTTTTTCATAAACAGGCCAATTACCTCATAACCCTGTTCTTTTAACAGATAAGCTGCAACGCTGGAATCTACACCACCTGATAAACCGACAATGACTCTTTTAGACATGAATAAATTTTTACAAAGGTACTAACACTATTAATATCATGAAATTTAAATTCCGTGTGAAAATCTTTATCGGATATATTTAAAAAATTGGAGATTATACTTTTCGCCAATTTCGAAATATTCATTACTTTAATATTAATAAGCTTATATTTTCTTTTGAAAATTTATAATAAAACTTATTAACCAGTGGTTCGTAAAATAAAGAATAAAAAATACGACCAAAGATGTTTAAGTCGGGTCAATTAATATTAATAACGTTTATAAGAATCATATTTACCCTTTCTACTAAGTAAATGTCTAATTCGCTAATCCTAATTCCAGATATATCCGGTTTTACTGAATTTGTTCATAATACTGAGATAACGCATAGTCAGCATATTATTTCTGAACTGCTGGAGATTATTATCAGAACCCAGAAATTGGGCTTGGAAATAGCTGAGATAGAAGGCGATGCAGTGTTGTTTTATAAAGAAAATGGAACCTTCGAATTAGAATCTATTCTGAAACAGACGGAGCTTATGTTCTTGAAATTTCATCGTCATTTGAAGGAATATGAACAACATAGAATATGTAATTGCGGGGCATGTTCAACAGCTACAAATTTATCATTAAAGTTTGTTATTCATTATAGTGAAATAGGTTTTACAACCATTAATAACCAAAAAAAACCCTTTGGACCGGGTCTTGTAACTGTACATCGTTTGCTCAAGAATAGTTTGAGATCCCGTGAATATTTGTTGTTTACGGAAGAACTTTTTCAGACAATGGAAAATTACAAAGAACCGTATGATACATGGATCAAATTTAAGGATGGATCTGATAAGTATGAGTCTCTGGGTACAATTAAATATAAATTCATCGATCTTACTCCCTTATTGACACAGGTTGAAAAAGTAGAACCATTAAAATTGAATAATCTAAATGAAAATCCACTTATTTTTAAAGGTACTGTACATCGTCCGATTGAATTTGTTTATGAAATGTTGAGTAACCTCGACTATCGACTTGAATGGCAACAGGGAGTTAAGGAAATGAGGTACGAAAAAAATCGTGTAAATCGTGTAGGTACAAAGCACTTGTGTGTTTTTACAGGTAATAAAATAGAGTTTGAAACCATCTCAAAGGCAAAGGAAAGTGATGAAATGATCTATGGGGAAAAAATGGAAAATTCTCTATTTAATCGGGAAATTAACGTCTATTACATACTGGAAAATGGGGGAGAAGAAACCAGAATGAAAATAGAAATTCATTTTGATCCGACACCTGTAATTGGATCTTTATTGCTTCCATTGATCAAAATGCAATTTAAAAAAGCAATTATAAAGAGCTTTAAATCATTAAAGAATTATTGTGAGAAAATCCGGATATGAATTTGTAAGATTTAATAATCGATTTTTAATGGAATTACAAGTTTGTCCCAGTAAAACATTAATTCTAATTTACCATCTGTGTGTAAGTTTGTTTCAATGGTAAATTGTTCATGAAATGTATCTGATGAATCCGAATTTACATTAACACGTAATATATCCTGAGAATAATCAGGCTCAAAATAACCCCATTGTCCCAGTTCAGAATTAAATGAAATTATCCATTCACTTTCACCGGGAATAGTATAGAGGCGATATCTTCCAGATTGAAGTGAGTTGCCTTCAACTAAAATATCCTTGTTAAATTCAATTTCTGTCGCTTCGTTTGCCCCTGTTCTCCAATACTCACCATAGGGGACCAATGCCTCATCAGCTTTTGCCCCAAAAATGTGACGGCCTTTCTTAAAAGGTCTCGAATAATCAATTGTAAGTAAAAAATCATCATCCTGAAAAACAAGGGTGTCTCCCGGGCTAGAGGTTCGGGTTGTAAAGAATGTATATGCCAAATAGCCAATGATGATTAAAATTATCATCAAAATGCCATATATTATGATTCTCATGGAGATATTTTTTTTAAAGATAAATGAAACTTATTAATTAGATATATGTTGATACAATAAAAATAATGAAATGAATAAGGCAATACATAAGTCAGAAACACGGGGGTATCAGGATTATGGTTGGTTAAAAACACGGCATTCATTCAGTTTTTCAAGATACTATAACCCACAGAGAATGAATTTTGGTGCTTTACGTGTTTTAAACGATGATATTGTGATTGGAGGGGCAGGTTTTGGAACTCATCCCCATAACAATATGGAAATTATATCTATACCCTTACACGGTGCGATGGTACACAAGGATAGTACAGGCCATGAAAAGGTAATTAATACTGGTGATGTCCAGATTATGTCAGCTGGTACAGGGATAGATCATTCGGAGTATAATTTTTCTGGTTCAGAAAATCTGAACTTCCTGCAAATATGGATCATACCTAAGAAGCGTGATATTACACCAAGATACGATCAAAAGACTTTTCCATTAAAAGAAAGAAAGAACATCCTTAAAACGGTAGTCTCGCCAGATGGGGAGGATGTTTTATGGATCAATCAGGATGCTTACTTGACCCTGGGACAAAGTGACCAGAACCATACCTTTACATATGAACTTAATAAAAAGGGTAAAGGTGTTTATATATTTGTCATTGAAGGCAATGTCAAAATTCAGGATGATAGGTTGCAGAAAAGAGATGCAATAGGATTGATTGATATTAATCAAGTCCGGATTGAATCATCATATGAAACAGAATTTCTAATAATTGAAGTCCCCATGTAATTAAAATTGATAAAAGGAATTGAATTTCTATTCCTTTTATCTTATTTTTTTAGTTGCTCACCGGCATAATTTGTTCACTTACCGATTCTTATTAGACCAAATTGTATTCTAATCGTATTTTTAAATAGAATTTAAATATTACTATCATGTCACAAGAAACAAATAAAAGATTAGTACTTGCCGGATTCCTGATTGTTATCGGAATTGTCCTCGTTTTGGATAATTTTAATCTTGTTCCATTTTTACCATATTGGTTATTTAGATGGCCTATGATATTTGTTTTAATAGGCACCTTTATCTTACTCTCCCGACAGGCAATATTTCCTGCACTAATTTTCATTGGTGTTGGCTTGTTTCTGTTGGCACCCGATATATTTAGTGTTTATATTGATCGGTTCTGGGACTTATGGCCATTGATTTTAATTATTATTGGAATGGCCTTACTTTTAAGGAACCGGTCACCCAGATATGTGGGACGTCGGTCTTCATCAGATAAAGAAACTGATATGGATTTTATCGATGAAGTATCTATATTTGGAGGGGGTGAGAAAATAATATCTTCACAAAACTTTAAAGGTGGAAAAATCACCAATATATTTGGAGGTTCAGAAATAAACCTGTTAAATGCCAGGCTTGCACAGGGAACTAATTATATCGATGTGTTCAACTTATTTGGCGGTTCAACTCTGATTGTACCTTCTGAATGGAATGTAAAAGTGGATATGGTTGCCATATTTGGGGGATTTTCGGATAAACGTGACTATAAAAAGGAAGATCTAGGTAATAATTTACCAGAATTGTATGTTAAAGGAGTAACTCTTTTTGGAGGAGGGGAAATAAAAAGCTATAAATAAATATGTTAAATCCGGTTTTAAGGGATACAAAAAGCCGATTATTCTATGTTTTGATCTGGGTCATCATAATGATGGCCCATTCCTTTTTTATTCATTATTATTACGATTTTCCTTTATGGCTGTCAATAATAGATAGTCTAATTCATAATATATGTTATTTATTTTTTGGTATAGTAATTTGGTACATCGTACGATATAATGATTTCGAAATAAAAAAATTGATAAACCTGGTATCAGGCCATATTGTTTCAGCGGTTATTATTATTAGTATTTGGTTAGGAATTGCTGGCCTTTTAACTAAAATGGTTATAAAGAATGAAAATTATCTATTCATAACGAACCAATTTATCGCTGCAAGATTTATCCTTGGAATTTTATTCTACATAGTCATAGTATTGGTTTATTATTTATTTATCTATTATCAGAATTTTAAAGAAAAAATACAACATGAAGCTACTATTGAAGCCAAGTACAAGGAAGCTGAACTGAACACTTTAAGATCCCAGATCAATCCTCACTTTATTTTTAACAGCCTTAATTCAATAAGTTCTTTAACAATTACTGATCCGGTAAAAGCACAGGAAATGATTGTAAAATTATCTGATTTTTTCAGGTTGACATTAAAAAATAACAGCAGGCAACTTACCACCCTTACCAATGAGTTGAATTTCACAAAACTCTATTTTGAAATCGAAAAAGTTCGTTTTGGTGATAAACTAGAATTTTTTGTTGATTTAGAAGATACAGTTGGGAATACCGAAGTGCCGCATCTGATATTACAACCATTACTTGAGAATGCCATCAAACACGGCCTACAGGAAAGTATGGATATGGTTAATGTATCATTAAAATGTATCAAGTCGGATGAATATATTATATTGATTCTATCAAATCGTTTTGATCAGGATATAAAAGTAAAAGGAGAGGGAATAGGATTAAAGAATGTTCGCGAGAGATTGAGATTAATTTATGGAATGTCTGATCTCCTGACTACATATATCGAAAATGGGGAGTTCGTTGCAAAAATTAAAATCCCGTTAAAAATTAAATAAAAAATGCATATTTTTAATGCACTCATAATCGAAGACGAAAAACCTGCAAGGGATCTGATAAAAAGCTTTCTTTTTCATTTTGATCAGATACGCGTGGTTGGCGAGGCTGAAAATGGATTTGATGGATGTAAGATGATCAATAATCTAAAGCCTGACCTTGTATTTCTTGATATAAAGATGCCAAAACTGAGTGGCCTTGAATTATTGGATCTTCTAGAACACCCTTTGCCGTACATTATTTTTTCAACAGCCTATGACCAATATGCAGTTCAAGCTTTCGAAAAAAATGCAGTTGATTATCTCTTGAAACCTTATAATAGAGATAGATTCAATCAGGCGATTGAAAAATTTCTATCTAAGCCGGTTGGCAGACCTCTTGATAAACTGACCAAACGAATTTCAGATTTTGAAGTCCAAGGCAAAATTCTGGAAAGAATTCCAGTACGTAGCGGATCTAAAATTCTTATTATAAAAATTGAAGATATTCAATTTATTACAGCGGAAGATGATTATGTAAAAATCGTTGCCAATCAGGGGAATTATCTGAAACAGGTAACCATGAATTATCTTGAAAGATCCCTTCCCGACCATGAATTTATCAGGATTCACCGATCCTATATATTAAATATAAATTATCTGAAACAATTTGAAAAATATGACAAACATGGCTTTATGGCTGTTCTGGCAGATAATATCAGACTTCCTGTCAGCCGGACAGGAGTAGCTAAATTAAAAAAGGTTATAAATCTGGATTGACTTTTTTATTCAATATCATGTACTTTAGAACTAATCATAATATTACGAATTGAATAATTTCTTTTATCTATATCAATGCGTTGGTTCTGGCAATTCATTTTAAAAATAATTAATTGGAGAATTGAAGGAAACATCCCCGAAGGATTAAATAAATATATAATAATTGTCGCTCCACATACGAGTAATTGGGATTTTTTGTTAGGTGTTTTCGTACGAGGAGCCATGGGTTTTCATTCGAACTATTTAGGAAAAGATAGTTTATTTAAACCACCATTTGGATTTTTTTTCAAAGCCATTGGTGGAATACCTGTTGATAGAAGTAGACACTTAAACATGGTAGATCAAGTAGTCGCCGAGGTAAAAAAACGCAATAAGTTTGGACTTGCCATAACACCTGAAGGAACTCGCCGAAAAGTGGAAAAATGGAAAACCGGATTTTATTTTATTTCGTGGAAAGCATGTATCCCGATTATTCCAGTGCAAATGGACTGGGAACATCGAATGGTTCGCTTTCTGGATCCATTTTATCCATCTGGTGATCTATCGAAGGATTTACTTATAATTCAATCAAAATTCATCAATATTAAAGGGAAGGCTGATTTAAGATCAGGCATATGAAATTTATTTTTTATGCTTTAAATGTCATTTTTTTCGTTGCTCCATATAAGCACTATGGAGAGATCAAGACAGATCAGGTAAAAAGAATTAAAAACAAATTGAATTAAGAATTTATTTTGTGATAATGCCCGTGATCTATAGCCCAATTTCTTAAGGAATTGAAAAATGAATGAATATTTCATCAGAAAAACTATTTTTATATCCAGATTCAGGAAAAACTTATTTTCATTAATTTAGGAAATCTTTGTAAGATATCTGTCTTATAGAACTTCAAATGATCAATAACCTTATGAAAAAAATTAGTCTTATCATCACGACACTTTTCATTTTGTGTTTGACCATTGTCAAAGCTCAGGAATTCGAATCGATCCATAAATTGATTTCTGATACTGTTGTTCAGGTCAAGGAGGTTCCCATTGGCTCTATTCCAATGGCCGCTGAGGAATCAAATCAATTGATCAGGGAAATTGATCAGTTTTTGGAATCTCCCGATCAATTAACCTCCATGGATTCCATCCTGTCAGTATATCGGTTAAAAATTGATTCAATACAGGAAATAATGACAAGTGAATTTTTGGAATCTTCTGTCTATTTGGATGTTGAAAGGAAAAATATTGATTTACAAAAATACAAAACACAACTTACAGATTATAACGAAACCACACAATTGGAAATCATCAAGCTGCAAAAAGAAAATGAAATGATGCAGCAATTAGATCTGATATGGGAGAACACTAAATCTTCTGACGGGTATAGAGAAGTAACTCAGACCATCCGTACGGAGATAAATACCCTCCATAATAAAATTAAAAGCTCCAAACAGGTTTTACAGGATACCATTAACAAGTATTTGGAATCTCAAATATTAATAAATAACCAAATTGCTCAAATTCAGGAAATGTTGGATAAACTAATCATTCAAGTACAAGAGCAGGAAAAGAACCTTTTTATAAGAAATTCTGTTCCTCTGTGGGATCTTTTGAAACCAGGGCAATATGAAAAATATTCAAAATCTGATTTAGCTAATTTTTTTGAGCTTAAAAAGCGTGATATCATTGAGTATTATAATTTTAATAAATCTCAAATCTATTTTGCTCTACTATGGCTCTTTCTTATCCAGGTTTTTTTCTTTTACCTGAAATATCAAATAAATAGAACTGAATTTGAGGAAGAACTTGACAAAAATCAAAATACTGCTCTTAGATTGCTCGGAAGTAATTGGTCAACGGCTATGGTATTGGGTTTAACGATCATTTATTTCACGCTTACTGATAGGCCCATTATTATTACAAGTATTCTTTTTCTTATTTCCCTAACTCCACTTTATTTTCTAATTACCAATGTGGTTGATAAAAAATATTATTTTTTAACTAGAGTCCTATTTCTAATCTTCCTGCTAACCTTGCTTTCTGAACCTTTCCAGGATATTGTGATCCTGCGCAGGATCTATTTTGGGATTCTTAATTTAATTATACTTGTCTGGTTAATTAATTTATTGAGGAAAAACTGGGATCACATTTTTACGATAAAATTTCTGATATCCAGTGCAAAACTGATCTCCCGGATTTTTTGTGTACTTCTTGTTATTTCTATAATAGCTAATATATGGGGAAATTTCAGGTTCACGGTGTATGTTACCTATGCTATTGCGGGCAGTTTTTTTTATGGATTATTAGTTTACCTCTTGTATTTAATAATGTTAGGAGTTTCTACTGCCTCCTTATACAGTAAATCAGCAAATGAATTACGAATCATTAAGAAGTTTAAGGATGAGATTACACAAAAAATATCTTCTACCTTACGAATTGTTTTAACTCTGATTTATATTGGATTAGTCCTGAGATCTTTCAGAATAATAACAGATGTTTTTCAATTTTTTATTGGGATCATTGATTACCCTTTAAATATTGGAAATTTTACGTTCACCATGGGAGACATTTTTTTGTTTATAATCATCATTCTGATCGCGAGATGGATAGCTAATTTCACTGTGTTTATACTTGATGAGCAGATATTATACAAGACTGGTAAAAAGAAGGACCTTGTAGCATCGGTTTCATCTCTAGTTAAATTTTCCATCATAACGATTGGATTTTTAATTGGTGTAATAGCGATCGGGTTTGAATTGGATAAACTTACGATTTTAATCAGTGCATTCGGGGTGGGTATAGGATTTGGATTACAGAATATTTTTAATAATCTGGTATCTGGAATTATTATGGTATTTGAAAGACCCCTACAGGTAGGAGATGTAATTGAAGTGGGACAACTGATTGGAGAAGTAAAAAAAATTGGCATACGATCAAGTGTCGTGCGAACTTTTGACGGTTCTGAAGTAATTGTTCCGAATGGGAATTTAATTTCAAATGATCTAATTAACTGGACCCATTCAGACATGCAACGCCGTTTAATTATAAAAGTGGCGGTGAAATATGGAACGGATCCTCAAAAAGTAATTGATATACTGGTTGCCGTGGCAGAGAAGAATGAGCATATCATTGAAAAGCCTAAACCATATGTTTTATTCAAAGAATTTGGAGACTCAGCACTTAATTTTGAACTGAGATGCTGGACAGATGATTTTGATAACTGGATATTTATTGATAGCGATTTACATGTCGAAGTTAATAATGCTCTCAGGAAAGCTGGTATCACCATTCCATTTCCTCAAAGAGATCTTCATGTTTATAGCATGGAGGAGGGGAACATTCAGAAATCTATCTCACAAAAGAAAAAATAAATGTGTTATAATATCAATTATTTGACAAAAAAGAAAGAAGAATATGCACGGCGATTGGGAGGTCTTCTTTCTTCAGACGATTTTGCAAGCAGTTGGGATTTTATAAAAGGGAAGACCGAACCGGTTTATTTTGATACCGGATTTAACCATCCTGACATTCCTGTAATCACAAACCAGCAGCAGGATTTAATTCAATTATATGGGTGGGGTTTGATTCCCTTCTGGGTGAAAGATCCCAAACAAGCAGTTGATCTCAGTAAACGAACCTTAAATGCTAGAGGTGAGGAAATGTTTCATAAGCCATCTTTCCGCAATGCTGCCCGGAATAAAAGATGCCTGATAATCATAGATGGATTTTTCGAATATCATTGGTATCGGGATAAATCATATCCGTTTTACATTAAAATGAAAAACGATGAACCGATGTTACTTGCCGGTTTATGGGAAACCTGGCATTACAAAGAAGAAAACATGGTTCGGAATACTTGCAGTATTATAACCACAAGAGCAAATAATATGATGGAATATATTCATAATAAACCCAAAGGTAGTGATGGCTCAAGAATGCCCGTAATAATCCCTGAAGGTACGGAAGCTAAATGGTTAATGAATATATCTGATAAAATTGATCAGGAGACTGTACAAGAGTTAATTCAACCGTTTGATTCTGATCTGCTGGATTCTTTTACAGTACCAAAACTGCGTGGCAAAACCGGAGCCGGCAATTCAAAAAAAGCCATTCAAGCATATACTTATAAGGAATTAGAAAATAAGAGCAGTTTTTAAAAGTTGTATAAAAAAATAAGGCGAGAACAATCAATTTTACTCGATTAATCCCGCCTTCATCCTCCTGCAACCGTAGTTGCAACAGAACGACAAGTCTACTTGTCAAGATTAAGGTTTCAGTTTCCGCTCCGAAGAGTTTTAACATCCGTCTCGAATCACTGTTAAGTTATTCACGAGGAACTCTTTTACAGTGAAACACTCCTAGAACAACAACTGTTTTGTTGCTATCATCCGTAGATGATAGTTTTTTGTTGGCCGTCATTCGCAGAACAATCTTTCAAAGATCAACTTGATTTCATAAAGGTATTATGATATTTCAATTATGCAAAAAAAACCTTAAAAAAGTAATCCACAATTTTTCCACGTATTTATCAACATTTTTTAATTAGTGTAAGTGTTAAATTTTTATTTAATAATCGATCAAAAAAAAAGCGAGAAGAGCATCAATTTGACTTGATGGCTTCCCGCTTTAGTCAAACAAGGACCGTAGTCTATGTTCGACATCAAACTGGTTTGAAAGGCTAAGTGGGAATAATTATTTCCGGGGAATTTTATTCCACAATTCGATTTCACATTTTCACTCCAAAGAGTGAAGATTTGAAAACAATCCTTTGTTGTAGGTTTTTGTATCCAATACTCCATAGAGCCTGGATTTTTGTTGCTTACAACTATGAATCAACCTCTCAAAGATCAATATGATATTGCTAAGATAATAGCGTTTCCGAGATGTCCAAAAAAAAATCATGAAAAGTATTGCACATCTTTTCCACCTTTTTATCCACTGGTTTATCAACAATTTAAATGATAAGTGTTATATGTTTTATTTAAATAAAAAAAGGCGAGAAAAACATCAATTTGACTTGATGGCTTCCCGCCTTCGTCACGCAATGACCGTGGTCTTTGCTTAACACCTAAATGATTTGCCAGGTTAAACGGGAATAATTTTTCCGGGGAATTATATTCCACAATTCGATTTCACACATTCACTCCGAAGAGCAACTGCCTGAAAACAATCCTTACCTGAAAGCTTTTTGTTTCCAGTCCTCCGTAGAGTCTGAAATTTTGTTGGCTTACAACCTCGGATCAACCTGTCAAAGATCATTTTGATGTTGCTAAGATAATAGCGTTAATAGTATGTCCAAAAAAAAAATAAGAAAAGAATTACACAACTTTTCCACTGAATTTTAAACAATTAATACACATTTAATCAAATACTAAAGTGGTGTTATTCACAAGTTATTCACATTTTGAACTTGAAACTCGATTTTTGATTTTAAATACAAATCAAAAATTTCTAATGTTTCTTAATTGATTAAAATCTTTATATCTTAATCCATTATTCCAAACAATATTATTAAAATTTAAAATTTATACTTATGGCAAGAATATTAGTCCCTACTGATTTTTCCAAACAGGCGGATTATGCTTTGAATCTGGCACACCAATTGGCTTTGGAAATTGATGCAGAAATAGAATTATTACATGTACTGGATGTACCCGAAGGCGAAAGATACGCCGGTATGGAAAATATAAGTTTTACGGGTGAATCGTCAGGAAATGCTGGTATGGATGAGATTTACTTCATTAAATTGGTAGAGAAGACAAAAGAAAGACTTGAGGATATTATGAATCGTCCTGAACTTCAGGGAATAAGTATGTTTGAAAAAATTCAGGTTGGATCAGTATCTCGACAGATATATGAAGAGACCACAAATGGTCACGTAGATTTGATTGTAATGGGAACTTCGGGGACGAGTGACTGGGAGGAAGAACTGGTCGGATCAAATGCTGAAAAAGTTGTTAGACGGGCAAATTGTCCGGTATTAACTGTCCGAAATGAAGTGAAACTGACTCAAATAAAAAATATAGCATATGCTTCAGATTTTAAGCATAATCATGAGAAATTGGTAGATTTAGTAAAAAATGTGGTAAATATGATTGGAGCGAAATTACACCTTGTCAAAATCAACACACCTTCTCATTTTGAAAATGATAAGAAAAATTATGCCACAATTAAATCCTTTGCCGAAAAAAACGAGATTGAAGATTGTGATCTTCATGTATATAATTTTGAAGATGAGGAAGATGGAATTATCAGTTTTACAGAACAATTCAATATGGATATGATTATCATGGCTACCAAAGGAAGGAGAGGTTTTGCAAGGCTACTCGAAGGGAGTATCGCTGAGGATGTTGTAAATTATTCTAAAATTCCTGTTCTGACATATCACATTAAGGTTGAATGATAGTTTTTTTTTCATCATTGCATCTTTCTCAACTGGACTATCATATGATAGTAATGATCATGGCTTACAAAATAATTTACAGGGAGTCAATAATAAAAAATTTAAATTATACTGCGAATTCCTATCCCTGAAATTAGACACTTAAATGATGTTCATTGGCGATCACTAAAACACTGTACTCGATAAATTATCCGATGTAGCAATTAGTGAATATTTATAAGTATTAATAATAAGAAAGTTGCTGATTACCTTCGTCGCCTTCTTTCTGGGGTATATCAATATGAATATCATCCAGAAGTCCCTTAATATAGAAAGAACTAACAATTAAAAATCCGCTAAAAACAATTGCTTGTAATCCTATAAGTACGACGAGTGTTACTATCCCATGTATTGGTTGAGTAAATATGAAAAGTGCAAAAATAATTGCCAGCAACCCGTTTAGAATTAAAAACCACCAATGGTTGTAGAGACTCCTGAACCGGTAACCATTAGAGATTTGAAGGATTCCCATAAAAGATATCCAAATAGTAATTATTGCAATAAAAATACTGGCTGTAAATTCCGGAAAAGAAAGAACAATAGTTGCAATAACTATGTCTAGAAATCCTTCGGTTAATATCCAGGTCCGGTCTTTACGTACATCTCGAATTATTGCAGTAAGTACAAATAATATTCCGCTGATTAAAAGTAAAATTCCAAAAAAATTGACTGTGTACATGAGTGTTCTGACAGGCATTGTCAAAGCTATCGAACAAAATGTAAGAGTTAGTAATCCCTTGATGGTCAGAATCCACCAGTTTTTAATTTCTATATTCCACATAATCTATCATTATTTATTCATAAACATAAAAATAAACTAAAACTAATAAAATAGTTTCCATTAGAGTTATACGAAGATCGTCAATTTTCGGATGATATTTATTCAAATAAAAATTAAAAATTCATGAATTTAATGAGGCAAGTAAAAACTCTGCATTTTTTATACTTGAATAAACAGTTTCTTTAATTTTTTTAATTTCTTCCAGGGATTTGGATTGTATTTCTTCCATTTCTTCAGGTGTAGGAAGTAGTTCTAATTCTTGTTTATCTAATGTTTTTATATCATCAGTTTCAGGAATGCGTTTGATATTTCGCATCCAATTCATCATTACATCATGCGCATTTTCCAATTCCTGAATTGAAATATCAATTTTATCAATTAAATTCTTATCTGTGATTTGTTCCTTTACTTCTTTTAGGGATTTCTGTATCTGCATCAAATTTCCTATTTTTGGCATTACCTCATCATGAATTTCAATAGCTTTATCATAAATTAATTTGGCTTCCTTATAATTTAGTTCTGATTTTTCTTTTTCATGACACGATACAGCTATAAATATCATTAATGATAAAAAAAACATTATTTTAATTTTCATAATTTTTTAATCTCTGATTGCTAAAGATAATTCATTAGTTGTATATCTGATATAATCATTTGGTTTTATCTGGTGGCGTTTGCAATATCCGGCATTTACTTCAACCACAAATTTTGCAGGATAAATACTTGGAATAGGGTCTTTTGAATAGGGAATCGTATGCCTGGAAATATGAACAATGCTGAGATCGGAATCTATAAATATAATATCAAGTGATATTTTTGTATTTTTCATCCAGAAAGATTGTTCCTCCTCCTCACTAAATATAAAAAACATTCCTTGATCCGGTTTTAAACCACTTCGATACATCAGACCACGCATAATATCATCAGAATTTTCAACTATTTCAATATCTAAAACAGATAATGTATCCATGGTACCATAACTGAGAAAATATATAGATCCTTCTTTAGTAAATTGAGGTTCAGAGCTCTCTCTTTGAACCTGGAAATTTTGATTATGTTTTTTATCAGGACGGAATAAAATCCATACAACCCCTGCCAATATGATGATCAGAAAAATATAATGTCTTTTCTTCATTAAGTATTTACTTTTTTCCAGTAATCTGTAACACTACTTTTCTTGATCTGGATCTGGTATCAAAATCTAAAAAAACGATTTGTTGCCAGGTACCTAATGTTAATTTTCCATGATTAAAAGGAATTGTCAATGAACTTCCTGTCAAGGTCGATCGTAGATGTGAAGCCCCGTTATCATCACCCCAGGTTAAGTTATGTTCATAATGAACTCCATACGGGGCGAATTTATCAAACATATGAGCAACGTCTTTTTGCACAAGGCCAGGTTCATATTCTAATGTGCTCAATCCTGTTGTTGAGCCAATAGCAAATAATAATACATGTCCTTCTATATATCCCGTTTCTTCCAGTATACGGTTCACCTTATCGGTTATATCAATAATATCAGTTTTTCCCCTGGTATTAAATTCGATTTGATGAGTTTCTATATTTATCATAGCAATGCAATTTTTTAATTGTTAATTTATAAAATCAAGAAATAAACTGTTGCGTTAATACATATTATTTTATATTATTAACAATCATTTCGAACTAATCTTATGACCAGCTATGAAAAGACGTTGTTTAGACTGCGGATCTGCCATTCAAGGTAGATCAGATAAAAAATTCTGTTCAGATTATTGCAGGAATAATTATCATAACCGGCAGAATCAGATGACCAATAATTATGTCAGAAGAATCAATTATGTACTTAGGAAGAATAGGAGGATTCTTGAAAAATTGCACCTCAATGGATTAAAAAAAGTGCAAAAAACAGCTTTAATAAGAGAAGGATTCGACTTTGAATATGTTACAAGTATTTGTCAGAATTGTAATGGACATACATATTTTTTCTGTTACGAACAGGGATATCAAATTCTTGAAAATGGTTTTATAGCCCTGGGTATTACATATGAAAAATCCTGGCTTCCAGAATTATAATGGATTGTTGTCAATTATCCTGGCAGTGTTTTTTAATAAAGGATTGTGCCTCTGGAATTTGTAGTTTTAATGCCATATTCATGTCTTCACATGCTCTATTCATATTATTAGAATAAAAAAAAGCAAGGGCTCTATTGAAGAATACTGGTCCCTTTGAAGAATCAAGCAATATGGATCTGGTATATTCCTCGATTGCTTTATCATAATCTTCAAGTTTGAAATGTATATTACCCATGTTATACCAGACCTTTGAATCGTCTGGTTTTAAATGAGATGCCAATGTGTAATTTTTCAAGGCAGCTTGGGTATCATTCATTTTTTCAAAACACATGCCCTTTTCCAGGTAATAGATGTGATTATTCTGATCAAGCTTAATTGCTGAATCATAGTCTGAAATAGCTTGGTTATAATTTCCAATTGAAAAATAATGATATGCCCGATTTGAATATGCAAATGGCAAATTTGGATTTTCTCGAATTAACTGGTTTAGTTTGTTAATTGACAGTGAAATATCATTTTGATCAAGCAGAGAAAGGTTAAATTTAGCCAGGGAATTTCCCGGATTTATTTTCAAAGCAGTTTGATAATCATATTTTGCTGAATCGAATTGGTTCATATCCATATATACTAAACCGCGATTTACATAATAATTGTCTTCGTCTGGATTAAAATGTATGGCTTTAGTAAAATGGTTAATAGAAAATTGGTATGATTTTAACTTATGAAAACAATGCCCAAGATAATTGTGAATATCTGCCTCTTTGGTAGACATCGTTAACAGTTGATCAAATCCAGTATTTTTATCTTTTTCTCCATAATTAATTCCCCGAAAATAAATAGCTTGAGTTTCACCTTCTGGAACATTCAATATATGTTTGAAATCTTCAATTGCTTTTTCATACTTACCTTGATGAAAATATAGATTTGCTCTGCTAAATAAACCTTCTGAAAAATCTGGTTTTAAAGAAAGTGAAAGATTATAGTTTAAGAGTGCCTTTTCTAAATCTGAAATTTTTTCATAGCTCGATCCAAGGAAATAATAAGCTAAATAATTGTTTGGATCGAGAGTTATTGAATTTTGGAAGTTTTCAATCGCCTCAGTCAATTTGTTACCCTCATAATTTTTTATTGCCTTCTCATAATAATCGTCTGCTAATTTGAATCGTCTATACCTGTTCAATGTTTCTACTTCCTGACAGAAAATATGCGTATATGAGAAATTAAATACAATAATGAGGATCAGGAATTTGAAATTAACCATATTAAATGAAAACAAAATTTCTGCTTATTTTCACGTATCTAAAATGAATTGGTTTACATGTTTTTAAATAAAACGTTTTATTTATGCCTGATTTTTTTGTTTGTTCAATCCCTGGCTTTTGCAACAAGAATTTCCGGTTTCGTAAGCAATGAAGATCGAGAGGTTTTACCATTTGCAACAATATATGTTAAAGAACTTGATTATGGTACAACCACGAATCTTGAAGGTTATTATGAAATCCAATTAGAAAAAGGCACCTATACAATCATAGCCCAGTTTTTAGGTTATAAAACACAAGAAATTATACTTGACGTGCATAATGCTGACATCAAAAAGGATATTTATTTGAAATCACAATCTCTCGTATTGCCAAATTTAACATTTCGAGCCGGAAAGGAAGATCCAGCTTATGCTATCATGCGACGTGTAATAGCTAAAAGCAAGTATCATTTATACCAACTGAAATCTTATAAAACAAAAGTTTATGTAAAAGGGTCAGGAAGATTGATCAATGCTCCATTCTTTCTCAGAAATAGGCTAAGGAAGGAAGGGATCGATTCATCCCGGGTATTTTTGGTTGAATCGTTATCAAATATAGAATATGAAATACCCGATACATATAGGCAGGAAGTAATTTCAATTAATTCAACAACAGATGATAATGCTCCAGATCCCATGCCCTTTATCAAAGCAAGCTTTTACCAGCCACGTGTTGCTGAAGCACTATCGCCTATTTCACCAGTTGCATTCAATCATTATCGTTTTAGATATGAAGGTTCATTTGAGGATCAGGGAGTAGTAGTAAATAAAATTTTTGTGGAACCCAAAATAAAGGGGGACATCGTATTTGAAGGATTCTTAAATATTATCGAAGATTTATGGGCTATTCATAGTTTGGATTTCGATACATATTATCAAGGATTTAACATCAATATAAAACAAATCTATCACCCTATCGAGTACCAGATTTGGATGCCAGTGACACATCGTTTTGATGTAGATGGATCATTTATGGGCTTTAAATTTGAATTTAAATATGTGGCAGTAAATAATGAATATCAGGTTAATCTAAATGATCAGTTTATTGATTCTTTGCTTGTTAAATCAAAAATTCAAAGTTCTGATCAATATGAATTTGAATCAGATCAAATCATGAATATCGATCTACAGCATGAGCGCGAATTAACCAAAAAAGATATGCGGAAAATAATGCGTGACTATGAAAAACAGGCACTTAATGATGTTGAACATGACGACAAAGTTCTTTATAAAGAAAATATAATAATTGATTCAGCTGCTTATAATAAAGATTCCTCTTTCTGGTCAGAAGTTAGACCGATTCCTTTATCACCGATTGAGGTTAAGAATTACGTAATAAAAGATAGTCTGATCATGGCACAGGAAGAAAACAAAGACAAAGATTCGATACGAAATGAAAAAAATAAAAAATTTCGTCCGCATCATATAATTGTTGGAAATGATTATAAATTATCGGAGAAAACTGAATTGTTATGGCGACCCTTGTGGAATAAAGTCAGTTTTAATACAGTTGAAGGGTGGAATTTAAATGCTGGTTTTGATTTTTCTTACGATATTGATAGCACTCACAAATTTTCTTTTGGCCCGACAGCCAGGTATGGATTTTCTTCCAAGAAATGGTATGGATCATCATATGCGAAATATAATTTCCAAAAATATATGCGAGTCGGAGAAATATCTCTTTCAGGAGGTAAATATATATATCAAATCAACAGGAGCGATCCAATACCATACTGGTTGAATATGGTCAGTTCACTGTTTTTTCGAGAAAATTTTATGAAATTATTCGAACGAAAATTCTTGGATTTTTCCTGGGAACAACCTTTGTCTACTGATTTTTTATTTACCTTAAACGCTTCGTGGGAGGATAAATCTCCGCTGGAAAATACCGCTGATTTTTCCTTCTTTGAAAAGGATAAAGAATACAGCTCAAATAATCCTGAAAACATACTGATTGGTGAAACAATTTTTAATCCATATCCATTATTATTTTTTAGTGTAAATGTAAGCTATTTCCCGTTTTTGAAATTTATAGAACGAAATGGAGTTAGATCCTTAATTCCGGATAGTTCACCTGAGTTTACATTGGGTTACTCAATGGGTATATCACCGGATGATGGAAGTGATCTATTTTACAATAAACTAAATGCCTGCTTACGTTACAGGAATAATTTTGGAGTGGGCAACAGGCTTGACCTTTATTTATCGGGCTCAAAAATATTTTTAAATTCTTCACTGCCTTTTCCTGAATTCGCACATTTTCTTGGCAACAAAACTCCACTGATTACAGGAGATATGTATTCATCTTTTCGAATGTTGGATTACTATTTTTATAGTACAAACGATTATCATTTTGAAGCTCATCTTTTCTATCAATTCAGAAAATTATTGGTCACACAAATCATTTATACCAGAATGGCTGGCATCAGAGAAGATTTAATCATAAAATATCTTCATTCCAACACACTTGAAAGTTATATCGAATTGGGTTATGCATTAGAAAATCTATTTAATATTTTCAGACTGGAAGTAATCGGGCAGTTCGACAATTTTGATTATAAGGGACTTGGCTTCAGAATAGGATTTTCAAAAAATATTTCGTTGGAGTAAAATAATTCCTATTATTCATAAATTATTTGGTTTAATATGCATTTGGAAGACTAATGGAAAATTCTGATCCAATACCATACGTTGAATTTACCTTTATGGATCCGTTTAATTTGTTAATCATTTCTTTAACAATATACAAACCGAGCCCTGATCCTGATGATTTTTCAGAAGCCCTGTAAAACATATCAAAAATCTTATTAAGTACATCTTCCCTGATGCCTTCTCCATTATCTTTTACATTGATATGAATATGATGTTTATTTTTTTGAGCATTGATTATAATTTCAGGATGATTCTGATCATAATTGTGATACTTTATAGAATTGAATATCAGGTTCTTCAAAATGACATTTAACCGCTTTTCATCAGAAATAATTTGAAGATCTGCATCGATATCGATAATAAATTTAAGCTTATTCACGTTTTTCATATACATTAATTCATCGACGATATTTTTCACAAATGATCTCAGGTTGATTTCCTCTTTTATAATACCAGATCTAACATTTCTGGAATAATTTATGATATCAGATATAAAATTCTCAAGACCCTTTACACGTTCTTTCATCATACTCAAACAATGCTCAACTTCTTCCTTATTATCACTGATCTCAGCCAAATTAATAAGTCCCTGAATCGATAATAAAGGAGCCTTAAGGTCATGAGAAGTAATATATACGAATCTATCTAATTCGGCATTAGCCTTTTCCAAAAGGTCTTTTTGCTTTTTTATTTTTTCCTCGGCTAATATTCTCTCACTAATATTAATAATAGAGCCAACCATTCGAACAGGTTGCTGATTCTCATCGAAAACAGCTTTTCCGGAGTCTAAGAACCAATGATGGGATCCATCTTTTCGCTTGATTCTGTATTCAATATGAAAAGGATCACCGTTTGTCAAGTGATTTTCTACAGCTTTTTTTACCCTTGGTAAATCCGAAGGATGAACAAGCATATAAAATTGATCAATGCTGATATCTATGATTTCATCCTGATCGTATCCAAGCATTTCTTTCCATTTGAGGCCGTGGTAAATCTTATTATTTACTATATCCCAATCCCATAATCCGGCATTTGAACCGGAAATAGCAAGTTCGTAACGATGTTGACTCTTCTGCAGTTCTACTGTTATTTCATTTAGTGCTTTCTGTCTATCAATTAATGTATTTTCTGATAAAAAATTTGTTCGGACAAGATAAAAACCAATATAAAGCGTAGCAAAAACGCTGATTAAATAATTGGTTATTGTAAAAACATACACTTCCCTTTCATTTAGGTTATCTCTAGGAAGAATAGAAAAATCACTGCTAAAATCAATCATGAATAAAACGATTGAAATACCTACGATGATTATACTTTTCCAGAACTGTTTATATTCAAAAAGTGTAAATGCAATTATGATTAGAGGAAGATAATGTACATAAGTTTGTGTATCCTGAATATTACTTGATCCTAAAATGAAAACTGTACTCAAAAGAGTTAAAAGTAAAATAAATTTAGAAACTTCATGTATTCCTCTTTTATTCAATAAAAAAACAATTCCGGAAACCAGGATTACAATAAAATAGATAAATATCGTATTATGAAAATGATTGATATATTTTAATAGAATATAAAAAACATTGATCAGAATGGTTAATATTGCCAATTCACCTACCAGCAATGCACGCCTGAATTCCGTTAAAGACGAGAACTTAAGATCTTTATCTAAAATTATTTGAAACATGTTCAAAAAGCATTCCCCGATTACTATTAATTTGATCTTACACTGAAAAGTAAACAGCACTAAAAGATTTAATTTTTAGATTCGATAGTGCTCAATAAGAAATTAAAAGACCTGATGATTAAAAATAAATTTGATTAATGATTTATTTTGTGATCAATTGTAAATTAATATACGATCATTCCAAAAAAATCAATGGAAGAAAAAGCTGAAAAAAAGAAACTTAATTTTATCGAAAGTATCATTACAGAGGATTTAAAAATAGGATTAAATCGAGGGAAAGTTATTACCAGATTTCCTCCAGAACCCAATGGATATCTTCATATAGGACATGCAAAATCGATTTGTCTTAATTTTGGAATAGCCCAATCATTTAATGGAAAGTGTAATCTTCGATTTGATGACACAAATCCCGAAACTGAAGAGACAGAATATGTAGAGTCAATGAAAAAGGATATTCATTGGCTCGGCTTTGATTGGGAAAACAGGGAGTTTTACGCTTCCGATTATTTCGATCAATTATATGAGTTTGCAATTAAATTGATCAGAAAAGGACTCGCATATATTGACGACCAAAGTGCGGAAGAAATCAGTGCAACTCGAGGAACTCCAACGCAACCTGGCAAAGAAAGTCCTTATAGAAATCGTTCTGTTAAGGAAAATCTGGATTTATTTGAACGCATGCGACAGGGTGAATTTCCCGATGGATCCAGAGTATTGCGGGCAAAAATAGATATGGCATCACCAAATATGCATTTGAGGGATCCGGCGTTGTACAGAATTAAAAAAATGTCTCATCATCGTACGGGTGATAAATGGTGCATTTATCCCATGTATGATTTTGCACACGGCCAGTCGGACTATATTGAAGGGGTTACACATTCATTATGTACCCTGGAGTTTGAGGTACATCGTCCATTATACGATTGGTTATTAGATCATATTGCTGAAGGCGAATATAGACCCAAACAAATAGAATTTGCCAGATTGAATTTAAATTATACGGTGATGAGCAAGCGAAGAATGCTCGAATTGGTAAAAGGAAATTATGTAAATGGATGGGACGATCCCCGAATGCCCACCCTTTCCGGATTGAAAAGGAGAGGATATACACCTGAATCTATCCGTAATTTTTCCGAACGTGTTGGTGTTGCCAAACGTGACGGAATAATTGATGTAGCATTACTGGAGTTTTCAATTAGAGAAGACCTCAATAAACGGGCTTTTCGTAAAATGGCAGTTCTTGATCCTATAAAAATCATTATTACCAATTATCCCGAAGGAAAGGTAGAAATGTTGCAGGGAAGAAATAATCCTGAAAATGAAACAGATGGTTACAGGGAGATACCCTTTTCACGAAAACTTTATATTGAAAGGGAAGACTTCATGGAAGATCCTCCTGCGAAATATTTCAGATTGGCACCTGGAAAAGAGGTCAGACTAAAATATGCGTATATTATCCGATGTGAAGAGGTGATAAAGGATGATGATACAGGACAGATTAAAGAACTGTTTTGTATCTATGATCCTGATACCAGAAGTGGAATGGTTGGAAGTCAGCGAAAAGTTAAGGGGACATTACACTGGGTTTCAATTGAACAGGCAATCAAAGCTGAAGTAAGACTTTATGATCGCCTATTTATTGATGAAGATCCAACTGGTAAAAAAAATGGTTCCGATTTTAAGGATTACATCAATCCTGATTCTCTGAAAATTATTCGGAACACCTTTGTGGAATCCAGTATCAAGGGAGCAAAGTTATTGGATAAATTTCAATTTGAGAGAAACGGGTATTTCTGTTTAGATACTGATTCAACTGAAAATAAACTCGTATTCAATCGAACTGTTACGCTTCGGGATACCTGGGCTAAAGTGAAAAATACTTGATTTATATGTTTCTGAACAATTCTGGCAGGCCTTTTCAAGACTAGTAAATTTTTTATTGGATTATATTTTTATTTAAATTTCCTTTCCGTTGACTATTCATTTCTTATTTTAATTTATGATTATTTGATTAATTAGTAATGAAATAATGAAGATTTAGCAAGTAAAAAAAATGTATGATACCTGATAATTTTTATGTTTATTAATTTATTTCAGGGAACTATTCTTCTTAACATACCATTATGATAATATAAAGTGACAAAAAATTAAGATAAAATCGATATATTAAGATTTTAGGGCAATTTTTTTGTGGATAGTCAGAAATATTGAATACTATGGTATTCATTAGTGACATACATATTCTAAAACTTAGTGCCAAATTTATTTGTATTGTATTTCTATTTTGTAATACACGCATTATCCATGGGCAGGTATTTACATGTGAGCGTGTTACAACCCAAAACGGACTTTCTCAAAACACTATTAATTCCATTTTTCAGGATAGTCAGGGTTTTTTATGGTTGGGAACACAGGATGGTCTGAACCGATATAATGGATATGATTTTAAGATATTTCGTCATCAGGTTGAAGATACAAATTCTCTGTCACACGGCTGGATTTGGGATATCATAGAGGATCAAAGTCAAAATTTATGGGTAGCAACCTGGAACGGACTTAATAAACTCTCCGCTGTATCAAATCAGTTTATCCGGTATTATACAGATAGCTTAAATACAGGTTATAAGGGGAACCGACCTACATCATTTAGTATAGATACTGAAGGGTATTTATGGATAGGTACATGGGGTGAAGGTTTAAATAAATATGACCATGTCCACGACCTTTTTACAAATTATTCTGTAAATGAAAACAGTCAAAATTCAATTCCCAGTAATTTGATCAGAGATATATATCATGATCGCCGGGGCAGGCTTTGGGTTGGAACCTGGAATGGACTGAGTAGTATCGATTCAATTTCCACAGAAGGTATAGTAAAAATTTCTACATATCAGCATGATCCAAATGATAGCGTTTCGCTTAGTGATAACAGAGTTACGAGTATTTTCGAAGATAATAATGGAAATCTTTGGATCGGAACCCTTGAAGGTGGATTAAATAGACTTATTCATTCTAATCAATCATTTAAAAGGTATCAAAATGATCCGAAAAATCCCCATTCAATCAGTGGCAATGATATTTCATGTATTATGCAGGATCACAGGGGTGTACTTTGGGTTGGAACAAACTCAAACGGCCTAAATAGATATTATTATGACCTGGATCATTTTGAAACTATCAGTTATAATCCGAATGAATCCAAAAGCCTGGCAGGTAATAATGTATTCAGTATTTACGAAGATCAATCCGGTTTAATCTGGATTGGGGCAAATGCATTAAATAAATACAATCCGTTTAAAGAAAGATTTAATCATCTAAAACATGATCCTGATAATCCAAATAGTTTAAGCCATAGTGATATTGGAGCAATATTTCAAACTATTGATGAAGACTTATGGATTGGGACAGAAGGTGGAGGTTTGAACAAATGCATTTTGGATGAAAACAAATTCGAAAGATTTCTTTTTCAACAATATGATCCTGAATTAGCAGGAAATATCTACATTGGATCCATCACAGAGGATATTTATGGAAATTTGTGGATTGGAACAAGGAGAAACGGTATTTATTTATTTGATAAAGACAAGCAAAAATTTATTGCATATAATTTGACCCAAAGTGGACCCGAATATGAATTAATGAACTATATCAATTTTATATGCTCAGATAGGGAAGGACACCTCTGGATTGCGACTTTTAACAACGGACTGTTCCGGTTGAATATTAAAGATAACAGCATAAAAAATTTTAAAAATGATCCTAATAACCTTAATTCTTTATCCGGCAATTATTTATTAAGGTTGTATTTGGATGACCAGAATCGTTTGTGGATAGCCAGCTGGGGAGGAGGTCTATGCGCATATCATGATCTCAACAAACATTTTTATCGGTATCAGCATGAACCAAATGATTCTACAACGATTGCTGATAATATCGTCTATTCTATACATTCTTCCATTGTTGATAATAAGGAAATTTTGTGGGTGGGTACCGGAACCGGATTGAGTTATGCTGATTTGAATGAATGGCCAAATCTGAGATTTAAAACCGTAACCATGAATCACGGTTTGCCCAATAACACGATTTATAGTATTCAAAATGATAAAAAAGGAAATTTATGGATATCAACAAATTATGGTATTTGTAAGTACAACCCAATAGAGAAAACCTTTCACAGTTACTTTGAGGCGGATGGCTTGCAAGGAAATGAATTTAATGGAGGTGCAGGATTTACTACCACCGATGGTTATATACTTTTCGGAGGTGTGAATGGGCTAAATATTTTTCACCCCGATAGTATACAATCAAGCACTTTTTCACCAAATATTATTATTAATTCCATATATGTTTTTAATGAGAAATATTTAGAAGATCGTTCGATTTATGCTTCAAACAAGATCGAGCTTACCTATCAGCAAAACTTCTTTTCATTTGAATTCTCTGCATTGGATTTTGCCCAGCCTAACAAAATTCAATACGCATATATGCTGGAAGGTATAGATAAGGCATGGGTGTATAGCCAGAGCAGAAGACTGGTGAACTATACTGATATTGATCCAGGTGAATATGTTTTTAAGGTCAAATCGACAAATAGTGAGCAGATATGGAATGAAAATGAAACCAGTATCATTATAAATATTATTCCTCCATTCTGGAAAACCTGGTGGTTTAGAAGCCTGGGCATATTATTATTCCTGGGATTAATATATCTGGGACATCGGTACAGAATAAGAAAACTTCTTGAAATAGAGAGATTACGTGTACGGATAGCGAGTGATTTACATGATGATTTTGGTTCGGCATTAACCAGGATAGCCATTCATTCAGAACAGATTCAGAGTTCAGCGGATAAAAAAGGAGTACATCTGTTATCGAAAAAGATTGGGGAAATAAGTCGTGAGGTAATTTCCTCAATGAGTGATATCGTCTGGTCGATAGATGCCAGAAATGATACGCTGAGAAATTTAGTGGATCGTATGCAGGAAATTAATGTAAATATTTTATTAATTCGTGATATTGAGGTGAATTTTAAACATAAGGGATTGTCTAAAAACAAAACAATTCCTGTAGATTATCGACAGAATATATATTACATATATAAGGAGGCCATAAATAATATAGTAAAACATTCCTCAGCAAATTCTGTGGATATCCTGTTAGATAATACAAACCATCAGTTTATTATGTATATTAAAGACAATGGATTGGGATTTGATTTTGATAAAATCAAAGAAGGTAATGGTTTAAGAAATATGCAGATGCGTGCCAAAAGAATAAATGCAGATATTTCTATCAATTCAAATGGCGGAACAGAAATTTGCCTGAAAATGAAAAGACTTTAATTTACCATCTTTATGGTATTTCTTTTTACAATCAATTTTGATAAAATCAAATTATGATACTTGTTGCTATCGTAGAAGATGATTCTCTGATAAGAAATGCCCTGGGTGATTATATTAATGCTCAGGATAATATGGCTTGCACCATTGCCAAAGAATCTGTCGAATCATTCTTAAATGTATTACATACAGATAATTTACCTGATGTATTATTGATGGATATTGGTCTTCCGGGCATGTCGGGGATAAGCGGTATAAAAATCATCAAGGATAAATATCCTGATATAAACTGCATTATGCTGACCGTTTATCACGATTCACATAAGATTTTTCAATCACTTCGTGCCGGAGCATCCGGGTATTTACTTAAGAATATTCCATTTTCGGAAATTAAGGAGGTAATTACGATTGTATCTCAAGGTGGATCTTTTATGTCTCCACAAATTGCCCGGAAAGTGATCGAATACTTCCAGGGGATCCGCGATAAACATCAATCTCCATTAACTGATAAGGAAAAAGAAATCGTAATGGGATTGGTGGATGGAATGAGTTATAAAAAGATAGCAGATAAAAGTTTTATCTCGGTTGAGACCGTTCGGTCACACATCAAAAACATTTACAAAAAACTTCACGTACACAGTAAAGCTGAGGTGATTAAAAAATCACTAAGCGGAGAAATTTAAATTAAAAATGTTTATTCTTTTATAATTTAAATTTAATATTTAATTATTCATCACTAATTATAAAAAATGGAAGATCATATCGATCTGATGTAACAGCAGATGCCTTGATCACGATTTTTAATACTGCTTCTATTTCACCATCATTTACAACTCCAACGGCACCAACAGTAAAAGGGGATACATCTGTAAGTCTGACTGCATGAAACAATTTGTTTTTCAGAAGGTCAATTGTTTCTATAGTCAGTTCTGTTATCAATACAAAATCACTTTCAGAACTCGTTACGGGAACAGTTTTTTTAGTAAAGAGGGTATCAACATCTGACATATCATTATTCCAATCTATGTATACACTTAGTGTAACAGAACCGGCAGTATTACCTGTTTGACTTAATAGTTGGGCTTTTACATATTCAATTTCTACTTGATTTATATTTGTTCGTAATTCATCATCAAGATCCTCTGTCATTTCAATCAACTCATCACTGGTAACGAAATAAATTTCATCAAAATATCCTGATCCTGACAAATCATATGTATATTCATTGTCTGCACCTAGAACAAACTTGAATTCCTTTTCTTTACAGTCGTTCATCAGAACACATAATCCTATTAAAATGCAAATATTTATGAAGTATTTCATGATCTTTATTTTTTTAGTCTTTTACTTTTTTTGTACCAAATCCCAGGCCCATTCCAAGGCTGAAAACCGAGCTGCTTGATAGGTTATAATCTCCATGTAATTTGAAAACACCTAAATTCAGATTAACTCCGGCAATAAAACGGAATGGTTTGTTTTCGTAATTATGTGTTACAGGGGTATTTTCTTCATTAGGAGTATATTCTATATCCATTTTATTCATTTCAAAGCCCAATCCTCCGTAAAAATCGAGAATACCAACGGAATAATCTGCCTGGGTAGTGATCAGATTTAATCTGGAGTCAACATAGTCTCCAAGTTTATAGGATAAATTGTAATATCCAACTGCAATATCTACTGGCAAATTTTCAAAATATTGAGAAACACTATGCCGTAGTCCCCAGCCGAATAAATTCATTTGCCCGACATCTTCGCCCAGATCTGTTACAAAATACCGGAATGATACTTCGGTGCCATACAAACCTCCAATACTGAGCTGTGGGACAGCCAGTGGTAGAATTTTCATACTACCACCTCCGGGATAGTTTTCTGCGAGACCATTCGGTCGTTGAACCTGTATTGGTTCATTAGAGCCAAAGATGGTCGGTACTTCCACAGTCCCTCCATATGGAGAACTTGCTTCAAATGTTTTCTGGCTGTTCTTGATCAGTCCAGTTGTAGTGACGATCCCAAAATAAAGCTGAAACTTCATGTTGTTGATATACGCATCTCTGAACCATCCTGAATTCAAATCTGCACTAAATACCTCGGATAATGGTTCGAGGTAACCGTATGCATTCTCATCGCTGTAATTACTTACTAGATCTTCAATACTTTGTGATAGAACTATCGATGAGCACAATAATATGATGAAAATTAAAAAATATTTTTTCATGGGTATTGGCTTTTTAGGTAATGCATATTTTTTCTAGAGTAATATATTATAAAATCAAAATCATTCTCAATCCCATAAACATGGGATATTAGATAATATTTAATAAAAATATTAAGAATGGAAAGTATTTTTTCCATTCGCAACCCTTGAAAATCCCATTATTATGGGATTTACTCATATCAATATACATAATAACTTTAAATAATCATAATTTATGTCAGAAAAATGAAAATTTTTCTATCGAAAATTATTTTTCCGTTACATGAACACAAACTGGTTTAGAATTAATATCATCAATAATTCACACTTAATAATAATACCATGAAAATTTTCAATTTTATTTTAATCGTCTGCCTCGCAAGCATATTTGAAATTGGGTATGCTCAAGTAAAAGATCCAAAAAATGCAGCCAAAGAAGAAGGTGAAGACCGTACCAATGAACAAATCGACAAACAAGTTGATAAGGGATTTGATAAACTGGAAGAAGGGATAGGCAATTTGTTTGGAAAGAAAAAGAAAAAGAATAAAAATGGCAAAAAAGAATCTGAATCGGAAGGTACTGAAGAATCCAATGCAAATACAGACGAGCCAGCAACCGGTGCGGCCACTGAGACCACTGAAGAAGAAAAAGCAGTACTGAAATGGGCAAAATATGATTTTGTCCCGGGTGACCAGATCATTTTTGAGGATGATCTGATGTTTGAAGAGAATGGTGAATTCCCCTCAAGATGGGATCTGGACAGGGGAAATGCAGAGGTAGCTGAATTTGGTGGCGATATGGTTATTATGTTAAGGGATGGAGCTCCCGCAATCGTACCATATTTTAAGGATCCACAAGATGACTATCTGCCGGATGTATTTACCATTGAATTTGATCTATTTTACCCCGGCGATGGCTATTTTGATGTATATCTTTATGACAGAAAAAATCAGAAATCAGGTAGCCCTACGGGTTATACTTATGTACAAATAACACATGATCAGATGTTATTGGGTGAATCCAGAAGTAATTTGCCTGAAGAAAATATTGAAGAATCCAGATGGATGCATATAGCCATTGCCTATACCAATGGTAAATTAAAGGCGTATATGGATGAAACCCGGCTACTGAATATACCCAGAATTGATTTTGATCCCAAAGGTTTAACTTTATATTCTTATCACGCCAGGAATGACAATTTATACTATATCAAAAACATTCGGATAGCCAAAGGCGGTGTTAAATACTATGACCGGATTATGGAAGATGGGAAGATCATTGCCAATGGTATCCGTTTTGATGTAAACAAATCAACCCTTAAACCCGAGTCTATGGGAATTATCAATGAGATCTATGCGCTCATGGAGGAACATCCTGATCTTAAATTCAGTGTTGAAGGCCATACGGACAGTGATGGTGAGACTGATTTTAATCAGCAACTTTCAGAGCAACGGGCCGAAACGATAAAAAATAAACTAATGGAAATGGGTATAAAACCGGATCGATTATCTGCCAAAGGATTTGGGGAGACAATCCCAATCAGTGATAACACAAGCCCCGAAGGAAAAGCGAATAATCGAAGGGTTGAGTTTGTGAAGATGTAATTTGATGATCCTGAATATTAAACATACAGCAATGATTCTACGAATCATTTTATCGATCCATTTGTTAGCATTCTCCATTAAGGTAAATGGGCAAAACGGAAATTGTCAGAAATTAATTGTTGGGGTTTATTTTACTGGGATAGAAGAAGAGTTGTTACCAATCCTCAATGAAAAATATGGATCAAAATCCCGGATGGAATGGATAGATGAAATTGATTCCAAGGTACTAAAAATCCTCCGGGACAACTCACCTGAAATAGAGTTTTTCTCGAGCTTGAAGGACCAAAGTAAGGATCCGGATTATTTGTTTGTTTATCATCTGGCAGTCATAGCCATTGATACGGAGGTTATCATTCCGGCAGATTCGATATCCTATATAGATCCAATGACAAATTGGCATGTTACAGAATACTTAGATCCCATATATGATTCCGAACCAGGTTTTTGGGTACTTTCCCGTTTAGTAGTCAATTCTCCCTGTTATCCCAATTTACGTTGGATTCTCGAAGTTGAATTAAGTAAGAACCTAGACCTTGATCAGGCTATCCATGAAAATCTCATGTCCTATTACAGAATGATCAATATCATTGATGAACATGAACGCAAAAAGTCCGCTCCGGCACGGGAACCCGAAATGGAAATCAAGCTGGAAAAGGAATACCTCTCTCCACTGGATAAGGAGACCAGACAGATGGAATTGTATGTAAAGGTGAAAGATTGTCATGGCCGGTACGTTTATTATCCAAGCTCTTCAAATCAACCTGTTTATTACCAGAAAAACACCGATAGATGTGAATATAAGGCTGCAACAGGATGTCATCGTCTTTTCGATTATGAAGGATTTGCGACTGTTTTAATTGGTCCTGAATATCGGGCAATTGGAGAGTATCATCTAAAAAAAGGGATCGATCCCGCTATTGAGACAGTTACGTTAAAAACATGTGGGATCAGTGATCGGGCAAATAGAACGGAGGTGAAAAACATCATAATTCGTGGACTTGAAGTTATGGTAAAACCGGTCCGGAAGGTGATCTATTTTGATGAACAGACTGAAATTATTCTTTCATTCAATGAAGTGGATCCCGGTGGAGAAAAAGAACCCATTTCCGGCAAAGAATTAAAGGTAAAAATAGAAGGGCTGGTAAATGGTGAAATTTCACCCAAATCGAACTTTGTAACGGATTATAAAGGTGAAGTACGGATCAACTATCAGGCGGGGGATATGGATGATCAGATTACGATAATAGCTTCTTATCAGCCACCGGATTATCCGGATAAAGCTGTTGGAAAAGGGTCCATTATCGTGAAGCCTCCTGAATATGATGCAACGGTAACCTTGAAAAAGATCCTTTTTACACAGATGTTCACGAGTAGTATCGAGGATCAATACCACAAGCCTTGCCAGGTTCATAGTGAAAACAGGTATTCCCTGGAAGAGACTATTGAAGCCTCATTATATGTCGTACTGAAAATGGAATATTCTGAGATTATGCCTTTGTTCAACCAAAGGTGGGAATATTACAAACCGATCGCAGCGAATATTTCAAACTTTGCTATTTATCATAATGAGGAAAGATATGCCTATGGAAATTCTACCGGAAATGAATGTGCCAGTGGGGGATTTGAAACAATAGTTCGAACAGAACAGGATATAACCAAGCAAAAAATCAGTGAGCCTTTGGTCGGCTACTGGATTATTGCCTATGATAAAGAAACAAATAAAGCTGTAAAACTGCTTCCTGCCGGTTATAGCATTGATTATGATTTTAACGTAACTGATTTATTACATTCCAGACAATGGGATGATAAAGGAGAAAAAGAGGATAACAACAAATCCCAAAAGACCTCTCAATTTCATAATTTCGAAGTTGGGCCAGTAGAGGATCCCAAACCAGATCCGACATATAAACCTCATCTTCAAGGTATATACGACTACATACGAGAGACAGTTGGGGATTCCATTTTTGCTGAGATTCCGGTTCTCCCTATTTCTCCACAAGGATCTGAAGAAATCCCGGAAATTAATCCTGATATCCTGGTGCAATTCGGTGATGGCAAACGATATTTTGGTGGCAGGGGATATAAAGTAATGAATAAAGAAATAGATAACGGATTCGAAAAACAGGAAGAATCCTATATCTGGCAGGTAGCCAGAAAAAGAAAGGAATGAGGCATATAATAGATGCATTATCATACGTGATTGCCCATGTAACAATAGTTGAGTAAAATGTAAATTAATGTTTATATCATGGAATCAAAGCTTAGTTTATCATATTATGTCGTTGTATTGTTGATGGTAATTTGTGCAAGTATTCAATCCAACGGACAAAGCCCAGGGATTGAATGTGGTTGTGATAACTACGGTGATTATGTGGCGCCTGCCAGTGAAGCCATATATATTCAGCAAAGTTATAATGTGCAGGTAGCATCATCCAAAAATGGGAAATATCGTGTTGAGGTTTCTGATGCACAGTACCCAAACATTGTTAATCTTAGGGTTTTTTATGGTAATATAGAGCTCTTAAATATGAATTCCAGAGCTTATGGATGGGGCTTCAGCCCAGATGAAGACCGGTTTGCGATGCATGGATTCGACACGAATAATAAGCATTGGTATACACTTTATAATCTTAATCCTGATCATACTGTTGATGGGGAGCAAGCAATTGAGGTAGTACCTTCAACTCCAACTGATGTGTCATCTGCTCGGCTTCGATTCAGTCCGCATGGTAAGTATTTACTATATGGAGCCATAGGGAATATGGGTAACCTTGTTTTGTATATTCACAATGCGATATCCGGGGATGTGGTCTATCACCCCACTGCTCTGATTGTAGGTTCACCGAGTGGAGAAAGTGTTGCTGGTTGGGGATTCAGTTCGGATGTACGGGATCGCACCTTCGTACATGCTATGCTTTCCGATGCCAACACCTATACACTGTCGGTTAAAAACCTTGAAAAACCTGCAGATGAATATGTTTTACTTGCACCTGGGAACGACGGTGGCGCAAATTTCAGATTCAGCCCTTGTGGAGATTATTTTCTCTGGACATGGGAAGATGCGGTGAACGAACCAACCTGTTATTTTTACAAAACCGGTGAGAAGAATGCTTCTCATATAGATGGCAGCGGTATTGGAATGAAAAAGGCCTATACTGAAGCTGATGGACATTATATAAAATATTTTAACGGGAATGTAAAAATTTTTGATAACATGTCGGATATTCCATGTGACGATGATGAGCCTCCCGTCTGGACAGGAACTACCATGACAACAAGTAATATTTCCGGGACAAGTTTAGACCTAAGCTGGGATGCCGCTACTGATCCTTCAGGGTCCATTTATTACAAAATATTGCAGGATGGATCACCTGTTAAAGAAATTGAAACTTTGACGCAAGTCCGGATTACAGATCTGACACCTGAAACAACATATAATTTTGAGGTTGAGGCTGGTGATGAAGCAGGCAATTGGAACACAGAAGGCCCTTCCGTAGATGTAACCACACTTTCTGACAACCCTCCAGAATGGACGAACGGATCATTGATAGCATCAGAAGTAGAAGGGGTGAAAATGACACTAACCTGGTCCGGAGTTTCGGATGACCATAATCCTGAATTAAGTTATCGGATTTATGCAGATGGAACTGTAATAGAAGAAATTTATGGAACTAACACCTGTCTAATTACTGGTCTGGATCCTGTAACTTCCTACAACTTCAAGGTGGAAGCTGGGGATGAGGCCGACCAGTGGACCATGGACGGTCCCCAACTGATCCAGGCTACCAGCAGCGATAATCAGCCCACATGGCCACCAAACTCTGAAATACTGCTTGATTCCATTACCGAAACCTCTCTGGCCTTCCAATGGCCGGAGGCAGATGATGACTGGGGAGTGATCAAATATCAGATATATAGGGATGGGGATCTGATCAGATCCCTTAGTGCATATGAACGTAATATACTTGATGAGGATCTCGAGGGAGGTACGGTCTACCTTTATGAAATCAAAGCAGGGGATGAGGCGGGAAACTGGAGTGCTGTATTGTCAAAGGACCTCAAGACTATGTCGCCATTTGTGGAATTGCCCCTAATTACAGAAACGGGAACTCAATCTTTGCCGGATATATTTGATCAAACCATTGTATGGCAGGATACTAGAAATGGCAATGCTGATATTTTTTCCCATGATCTTGAAACTGAAATTGAAACGGCGCTGATTACGGATGGGGAATGGCAGGGCAAGCCGGTTATATCAGGAAAAAGAATTGTATGGGCAGACGCCAGAAATGGGAACAGTGATATTTATATGCATGATCCCTGGCACGGAACAGTTGTTATTTGCGATGAACCGGGTGAACAGACCATTCCCCAGATTGATGGAATGAAGATCGTATGGGCTGATTTCCGTACAGGAGATTGGGATATTTATATGTATGATCTGGAAACCCTCCAGGAAAAAGCTATCTGTACAGCTTCAGGAAGACAAACGGCACCCTCTGTTTCTGGAAATATAATCGTCTGGGAAGACCACCGTAATGGGAATCCGGACATTTATGGTTATAAATTATATTATGATGAGGAATTCATAGTTTGCGATGATCCGGCAGATCAGACTAATCCTGTAGTGGATGTTTATTCGAACTACAGGATATTATGGCAGGATAACCGGTATGGTAATTGGGATATTTATATGTGGACTCCATTTCTGAATACAACATTTATACAGAGAGTCAACCTGGGATATTCAGGCAACCAGACCAATCCGCACATTGCTGATGATCAACTTGTTTACCAGGAAGATAAAGATGGTTCCCTGGATATTTATGCTTATAAATTTTATAATAAATATTACGGGAATGTAGAACCTATATGTACCGCTGATGGTGATCAAGTTAATCCAAGGACCTCTAAAGGCCGTATTGTATGGGAAGATCGACGTAATGATGAAGGGGATATTTACATTTGGGACCGGCCTCCTGGTACGGACCTCTCCCTGGAAATCACTGAAGTTACAGATCCGATTGGCGTAGGGAAAATATTAAAATACATCCTGAAGGCAACCAATGACGGGCCAGACGATGAAGTTTTAGCGAAAGTTATCTGTGAATTGCCCCTGGAAGCAGAGTTATCAGATACCAGCATAACACAGGGTACCGTAGCCAGGAATGGATTAGAATTGACCTGGGATGTTGGTGCATTATCGAACGATTCATCAGCCCTACTCGAAATTAACCTGGAAACCTATACCATAACCAAACTCTATTTTACAGCTCAAATTTCAGGTACGGGATTTGACCCGGATCCCTCGAACAACAGAATAAACGAAACCACTTTTGTTAAAGAAGTAGTGGGAGAGACCATTGGAGAGGGTTACGAACCCTCAATGTTTGTTGAGCCAGATGGTATAGTTCATGTCTTTTTTGCCGAAGATGACAGTACGGTCTATACATACAAAAACGTGTCAGGCTCATGGCACTACACATATCTCGATTCCATTTTTGAGATTCAATCAAGTGATATTCTTTTGGATAATAATGGACATATTCATATTTGTTATTCTGATCAGAACTGGGAAGCCTATCCCGATGGCTGGCTTTATTATTCGACAAACGAGGAAAATGGTATATGGAAAAATAGGATTATTGCCCTTTCCGACTCAAGTTTTTCCAGTATCGCAATGGATATAAATGATCAGGACAATATTCATATGTTATATCAACAGTCTCCCGGCGCGGCATTTGGAAGACCATTTAAATACATGAATTATAAATCGGGCCAGTGGAGTCAACCGGTAGTTTTTGCCAAGGAAGGATACGATCATATTGATATGGTACTTGATCGAGATGGTTTTGCCCATGTCAGTTACTTTGAGATTAATAAAGGAGTGATTTACAGAAAAAGTGCTGATACTGAGATAAGATCATGGTCTGCTTCAGAGATTATCGAACCGGATTGGGGTGGTGGACAATTGGAAGGCATGATAAACGATATCGGATTAGATTCTTTAAAAAATCCTCATATTGTCTACCCAGGCAATACTGACAACGACCATAAAGAGAACATAAAATATGCCAGGAAAATGAATGGTATATGGTCATATGAACAGATAGATGAGGGTGATTTTGCCAGTGGTGCAAATGCTATTGTTGTAGAACCTTCGGGTATAGTTCATTTAGCATATATCCATTTCCCCAGTGGCGAGGTTCGTTATGCGACCAATGTAGCTGGCCCATGGATCAAGCAGACAATTGATGACGACTTCGAAGGTTGGTTGAACGTGGTTGATATGGGGCTGGATGCCTCTGGAAATGTACATTTACTTTATGAAAGCGGTATCATAAAATACGCTAAAAGGCCTCCGATTCAACACTTTACAGTGAACCCTGATACGCTTGATTTTGGTATAGTTAAACTCGATTCAAGTAAAACAAATTACCTGAAATTGTTCAATCCGGGATTTGAGCGAATAGCAATAGACTCTATATCCATACTTGAAAGTGCAGATTTTTCAGTTGGGGATATCGATATGATCCTTTATCCGGATATGGAGGATTCAATCGAAGTAGAATTCTCACCTAAATCCAAAATGAAAGTTGCAACGAATCTGCGAATCTTCTTTAACGGTGCGTCTCAAATGTTCATGGATGTACCAATAATAGCTGCTACGCCAGCACCCGTATTAACAGTATCACCTGATACGGTTAACTTTGGATATGTAAATCTGGGATCGGAGGAAATAAAAACCGTAACCCTGACGAATACCGGTCAAGAAGACCTGGTCATATTTGAAATTAATGTAAAATATGAGATGTATGGTAATGTTTATCCTACCGATTTCGATCTGGGGGGACATGATTGTACGGTTTTGAATCCCGGAGAAAGCTGTTCGGCACAGGTATCGCTGACACCCACTAAAGCAGGTATGCATACCTCTTTTTTGAATATATATTCCAACGACCTTGAATCGGACCATAAAAAGGTGATATTAAGTGGCTACACCAGCATGGCTCAAATCAGTGCCGAATTCAGCCAGATGGATTTTGGTTACCAGGACATTGACCAAACCGTAACCGAAACCATGAAAATATACAATACCGGACAGCTCGACCTCACTATTTCAAATACCACTATTTCCGGTTCAAATGTGGATGCATTTGATTTCAGGAATGCCTGCACAACTATTGTTCCCGGGGATTCCTGTGAGATGGAAGTTGATTTTATACCGGTAACAAACGGTGATTTCACTGCAACCTTAAACCTGTTTTCTAATTCACAATATTCGAATCCTTTAAAAGTGAACCTGTATGGTAACAGTTCATTGAGAGAGCTGGAAGTTACTCCGACCAGCATTGATTTTGGACAAAATGCACTATCAGCGCAGGATAAAATGACGCAAGTTACACTTATAAACAATGGATCAAATGATCTGATCATCAGCGAAACAACAATTACTGGCGCGGATTTGTATGAATTCAGCAATTCAGGTTGCTCCGGAACACTTACTCCAGGTGAAAGCTGCCAGGACACCATATGGTTTTCTCCTCTATTTACAGGATCAAAACATGCGATACTTAGAGTAAGTTCCAACGATTCGGATGAACCTGTTCTGGATATTCCATTGGCCGGAATTGCTATCGAATTTGAGGAGGATTTGTATAATCTTTCAGGTCAGATATTTGATGAAGATGGAATTTTTAATGTGACAAAAGGTACTCTGGATCTATATATCTCAATGGATCCCAATTCGAAACAACAACTCCTGTTGGATGGAGTAAATGATTATAACTTTACTGATTTGGTCGATGCAGAATATACTGTAAAATTCACTCCTGATCCTGTCCTGTATCCCGATGGTTTACCCACATACCTTGGAAATGTTCTGACGTTGGCAGAAGCTAGTTTTGTTTTGGTTAATACCGATATTACAGACCAAAATATTCGGATAATTGCAAAACCCGAAGATGGTACTGGAGATGGTAAAATAAATGGAAACCTACAGGAAGATGAAGGGAATCAGCGTGCAACGGTAACTATCGGTGCTTCAGCTAAAATAAGTGATGTGCTTGAGGATGCATTCGTCTATCTGATCAACTCCAATACCAATGAACTGGTCAGTTATGATGTAACTGATCCTGCCGGGTACTTTGAATTTATTAATCTTGAAAATGGATCATACATCTTTATTGTTGATTATAACGGAATTCCGATGGATATTGAAAATCCTCTTCTTAGCATAAATCAAACCAATGATTCGATCAATATTGTATCGACGGTATTCACAGATAAGATAGATATCCAAATATTGGTAACCACAGGTATTTGGGATACCGGGTACCTAAAGGATATTGTAATATATCCCAATCCCACAGGAGGAGAAATATTTATTAAAGTGTCCGAATGGCTTCGCAAACAGGGAATGAATCGTATTTGTTTGCATGATATTCAGGGTAATTTATTGATAGAATCAGCTGTGCCAAATCTTTGGGAAACTGAAGCCAGGATTGATATAGAACAAATACCTGATGGAATATACATCCTTACTGTGACAGGTCAAGAAGAAAGCTACTCAGCACAGTTAATAATCAAGAAATAAAACCATAAAGATCCATACATCTTAAAACACAATATCATTATGAAAAAGTTTAGGAATTTAATGTTAGTTATTATTCTTTCATGTATTGCTATAAGTATGGCCCTTGGACAAAGTTTAACACTTAAACCATTTGGCCTGGAATCCGGCATAATTGATTACAAATTTTCCGGTGCCCAAGAAGGAGTCGGCACGTTGTATTTCGATAATTTTGGCCTTCGTAGCAATATGTATCTTGATGTTATTGAAGGTGGCAAACATCAAAAAGGCTACACACTTACCCTTGGAGAAGATCAATACATGTATGATCTGGAAAAATCAAAAGAAGGGATTAAAATGAGGAATCCGGTTTATAAAGATTTGGATGAAAATGCCACTATAGAGACGATTCTGGAAAAGGTATATGGGAAAATGGGACTTAAAAAAACTGGTAAAGCAACGTTTTTAGGGAAGGAATGTGATCTGTGGAAAAGTGAACAGGGTGAAGCACTTATCTGGCAGGGCCTATTATTAAAACTGGACCTTGATATGTATGGTAACTCAATTCATCAGGAGGCTACAGCAATGAAAATGAATGTACCGTTTGATACATCACTTTTTGAGATACCAGAAGGAATTGAATTTACGGAAATGCCTGCTTTTAGTTTTTAATAGGATTAATAATTTGTTGTATCCCAAATTCGATGTTGACATGATTAAAAATAGAATTAAATATTCAATACTCTCATTGCTTTGTATATTGGCATCAGTATCTTCAGGAAATGCTCAATTCACTGCTGAATTGACGGATGTACAGAGGGGCGATAAAAAAAACTACAAAGTTCAGTCAGACGGTGTAAAATACCGGTATGATTTTAATGAAAACGGAGAGCGAGGAGCTGTTATAGTAAATCCTGCTTCAAATCAGACAAGCATTTTGATGCCTGATAAAAAGTTCGTACACCATACGGAACCTTTTGCTTCCATAAGTTTAATAAATGATCCCTACCAGTCATTTAATTATATGCGTACCAATTACGAAGAAAAATCAATTGGCAATGAAAAAATAAATGGACTGAATACTCGGGTAATTGAATTATGGGCAGGAGATCAAAAGATTTTTACTGCCTGGCATTCCGACGAATTGAATTTTCTGATAAAAATGGTGAACCATTTAGTAAACGACACATATGTTGAGTTAACAAATATTCAGCCGGGCAAGGTAGAAAAAGAACTTTTTTCGATTCCGCCTGATTTTGTGGAGGTGGATGATCGTATGCGTATAAAAATACCCGAACCTTCGCCGCCAACTTCCTGGAATGAACAAACCGAAACCGTACCTTTCAATAAAATATACAAAAGAGGGGATAGAATTACATTTACCATTGATCATTCCTCATATACTAAAATATTTCTGTTGAATGAAGGTGAAAAACCTGCAAAAATGATCAGGTATACATATCGATCAGGTCAGTTGTTACCTGAAAATGATCAGGGTCCCATTTCATATAGAACCAAAAGATTATACAATGGAGAAAAAAGCAATCTTACACAAGCATGGAAAATAGGTGATAAGATTGTTTTTGAATTCTATGAAGGTGAGATGAAGGTAGAAGTAAAACCGGAAAAGGATGGAATTTAGTAGTTTTTTGACACCAAGCATTACTCAGAGTGCCGGGTATTTTACCCGGCTTTTTTTTGTAATAATTGCAAAACATTTTTTGTAAAAAAGGAACTTTTCCTAATTGGCCTTCCTTCTTTAATTATGAGCATAAAATAAGGTCAGGAAATAATCATTTAAGCAAATTCTATAATGCTATGAAAAAGTTAATTATTCTAATTTCCGTTTTTGCGGCTTCTTTTTTATGTATTCAATCCCTTTTTTCGAAGGATGTGATTCACCTAAAAAAAGGACTTGAAGTTCGTGGTTATATTACCGACTTAACGGAAAACAAAGTAACTATTGTACTATCGAAAAACGAAACTGAAAAAAAGTTTGTTTTTACACCTGATCAAGTTGATTTTATTGAATTTGATTTAAAGAATGTAAATATTGCCAGAATTTTGGCATTGAATGCTGATTACACTGTACTTGATGGACGGGCAGATGCAGAAATCTATCATAAAAGATTTGGTGGAAATTTTGCCTTAGGATTCTTTTTTGGTGTATTTGGATTTATTGGGGTGGCAGTTGGCAATGTTAAAGATCCCCCTACTTATATTGATGATTGGGAAGGGAAAATGAAAGATGGAGATTATGTCATTGGTTATGAAAAAAAAGGTAAAGGAAAAAATATGGGAGCTGCTGGACTTGGATGGGGAATAAGTTTTGTTATTATGTTAATAATATTGTTATAGGTTGCGAAACCACATAATCTAGGGCCCCTACTTTTTTTGTGGGGTCTATTTATTAAAGCTATTTTAAGGCTTTAGATCCAAAGATGAACTACACCATTGCCGATTCATTGATTGTTTATTCTCGCAAGCCTATGTAAGCCATAATAGAAAATTAATCGTCTGTAAACGTTTATTATACAACTAATTGAGAATTGATTAACTATTATTGTATTCCTGGGTGATCAGATATATAAGCCCCGGCATAGATGTAGGATTTTTATCGTTGATGCAAATCAGAACTGCTTTGTTAATCGAGTAGTATGTTTTAATTACAATCTGTGGTGAAAGAGACATTGGGGCTGCCTTTTGTGTCAACACTAACCCTAGGCGAAGGGAAGGGCATTCGCCATACACAAACTTCTTCCAAGGTGGGCATATCTTTTAAGGACACCTCTCTCAAAGCAGTATTATTGGAAATATCAAGGGTGGTTAATTGGTTATTATCGCAATACAAACGTATTAAAGCAGTATAACCAGAAACATCCAGGCTGGTTAATTGGTTTGCCTTGCAAACCAGAACTTTCAAGGCGAGATTATTCGAAACATCTAAGCTGGATATCTTGTTTTGAAAGCAAACCAACCTTTTTAAGCCAAAACTATTGGAGATATCTAATCTGGCTATTTGGTTATTAGCGCAAATAAGAGTATCTAAATTGACAAATGCTTCAATTCCTGTCATATCTGAAATATTTTTATTGCTGACATTATGGGATGTAATGTTTGCAGATTCTTCGGGATTAATCAAGCCGTCTCCATTTGTATCAACGCCAAGCTCTATAAGGGCATTCAGAAAGTTGTTATCGGGTATATTAACAATAGGATTTGGTTCATCTTTTTCACATTGACTTAGTATTGCCAATGACACTATGAAAAAGATAGTTTTTATGTCTTAAAGTGAAGATTGGCCTATAAGTAATTTAAAAAATTTACGAGCTAAAGTCAATTTTTTAGGCAACTAATTCACAATCAGGGAATAAGAGTAATATAGATTTGTAATAAACTACTACGATAAATACATAGCTGGTAAAACTGATTACAAGTGCTAACAATCGCTGCATTGTAACTTTATTTCTTTTAATTTCCTGGGCATACTGCTTTGTTAACAATAATGTCTTCAAAAAAAGGATCATTAATCATATCCCATGTCATGGCTCCTATATAATGGGTGCCTTCATTTCCTACGAGATTGAAATGCCAGGTTCCAATTCCCTGAATATAATCAAATTTATCGTTTTCATGTATCGTAAAAACTTCACCTGTAGCACCACTTGTAACTTCACCAAAAACATGATTGTTAGCCCCGATGATGATCCCGTCTTTAAAATGAAATATATAATGATTGTTTACTACCCCATAAAGATAATCAACCTCCACACCATTGCAATATACAGGTTGCCAATAATCTGGCCACGTTCCTGGAATTACAACAGATCTATTATCAAATGCTTTCTGGCTTTAGGCCAAGACAGTTGTGGAGCAAAAAAACAGCAATAATGCTGTTACCAGGGGAATGCTTAAATTTTTCATTTTATAAAGTATTTTGTTTAGTATGGCTTAACAACATCTTGATATGTTTAATTGTTCCAATAAAGAGAGATATATAATTAGTAGAAAATGTAAATCAACTGTAATTAAGTGAAATCAGGAGAAACTATAGAGGTTAAAAAATCTCTATTAAATGTGATTAGATTTTTTATTTCAAAAGAATGGTTATTTCATGATGATCTGTCAATAACTTCTTAAAATCTTCCAGTTTAGTAGAATATTTTCTATTAGATCCTAAATTATCATCCCAGGAAATAGATATGAGTACGTTTTTTATTTGATTCACCTTAAACTATACCTTAAACTAATAAATAAAAAAGACTTATTTTAATTTGTAAGTCCCTGATTATCAATGAGCGGTAAACGAGGTTCGAATGCCGTCGATCACGCCCAAAGCGTGAAAACGAGCATCCTCGAGTTGCAGAGCAACCTCGGGACTCGCGACCACTACTCAGAGTGGTAAACGAGGTTCGAACTCGCGACCTTTGGCTCTTAAAATAACTGCACTATGATAGTGCAACTACCTTATTTATTAATGAATTGTATTAATTTGGGCACAAAAATCTAAATATTTGTACCTAATTTAGGAGCAAATATTGAATATTGTTGTAGGTACAAAATTATCTATTTTGATCTTTTAGCTTATGTTAATTTTAGCGGCATTTAATTAGTAGGATATTAGGTAGTGTTTTTTTACGTTACTGTATCCTTGAGTCATACCAGGCATCCTATAAAATACCTTGAGGATTACCCTTAAGACTTCAAACCTATTGCTGACTTGTCAGTTATAATTGACCTGCAAATCAACCGCGGTTTGACTCCATACTTTGTAGAATTCACCTGCGGCTTTACGGAATTTATCATAGTCTGTTCTGGTTTCGAATATCTGTTTGTCATTCCAAAGCATGTCTCTGTCATGACCTAACAATCTCGCTTCAGGCCAGAAGAATACTTGTCCCCAAATAAGACGATTATTGGTATTGATGCCTGGATTTTCATCTGTATTGTCGCCGTTGATTGCAACAAATTGTTCATGATTTAGTGCATTTCTTGTAGAGCAAACCAGATTGGATTGGATCCATTCCGATCTTTCCGCCATGGCTACATAACCTACACCCTTGTTCTCTCTTTGGTGAGCCCATGATAAACATACTTCTGAAGGCGTCAGACCTGTTTCCTTAGCTATTTGCTGGATCACAGGGTGCTGCATATCAGCTTGATGTTCAACAAATCTATCACGACCGGGTCGTCGTGGTGAACCTAAGGCCATGTACCCTGACGGTACTACCTTATTGGCGATCAGGTATTGCACCAAATCCTGTTGCTGAAACAATGGGTGAAGCTCCATTTGATTGTATGTGGGACGGTTGAATTGATCAGTGTCTCTCAACAACAACTCCATAGTCTTATGTGTCTGATTAGAGGTTCCGATATTCTTTACCCTTCCACTCTTCTTGAGCTCTGTCATTTCGTTCCAAACCTTCATAAAGTCTTCATGAATGTAAGGTACTGCATGTTCATTGACTGCATCACCTGCAGAACCCGGCTCATGGAAATTGGGCCATGGCCAGTGTACCACGTACATATCCAGATAGTCCAAACCAAGATCTTCAAGAGTTTTTTCCAGTGCCGGAATCACCTCCTCTGGTTTCATATATTTATTCCACAATTTGGATAGTACAAAGAGCTCTTCTCTTTTTACAAAACCTCTATTAATGGATTTGGTCAATGCATGTCCTACCACCTCTTCATTTTGATATGCGGTAGCACAATCGATATGCCTGTATCCTAATCGGATGGACTCAACAATGATGTCTTCCATCGCTGCCGCTAAGTCTGGATTGTCTGAATGAAATGTACCCATGGCTGCTTGTGGCATTAGCGTACCATCAGCAAGATTCAATTGAGTTACTGTACTTGGGTCTATCGGTTTTATATTCTTATCTATGAGATTCATATGTATATTGTTTTCATAATAGATTCAACTAGTATACAAGCTTGACTCAGTCTAACATCCACCGTATTGGCAGGATTATTATTGACATGAATCAAAGCTGTAAAGAGGTTCTTTTGCATTAGCTCCTCCATAATTTCCCTGCCCAATTCATCATCACCCACAGCGCTCAGGACCATTCCTTTGGCGACTTGCTGATGTGCATGATATATAAAATTGCAAGGTGCTCCTCCCAGTTTTTTACCCTCTGGCAGAAAATCCCACAACAGTTCACCGATGCCAATTACGTTTAGCATATTTTGTAATTCTTAAAACTATAGGTCAATGATTACTTTCATGGTTTTATCACCTTGTTTCTCGATATACTTATAGGCATTGAGGAACTCTTCGAATGGAAAATGTTTGGACATCAAAGGCTCCAATTTGATTTTTCCACTGGCAATCATATCTACTGCATAGAGGTAATCTTCATGCCGGTACATCATCGAGCCAAAAACATTGAGCTCATGTTCACCCAGGTAATACATGTTGATGGTTGGGTTTTCAGAATAAACTCCAATTATTACAACATCCCCCCCCTTTTCAACATTGGCCATCAAGACCTCCAATGAAGGTTGTACACCTGCTGCCTCCATCCCGATTTGAAATCCTTCCTCTCCGAAAAAATCTTTCACACCTTCTGCGAAAGGTGTTTTGGTCACATTTAGTGTCCCATCAATTCCGCATTGTTTTGCAATCTCCAGCCTATGATCGCTGATGTCTGTGGTCAGTACTCTTTTTGCTCCTCTTACTTTGGCAAATTGAGCCACCAGGTTTCCGATCGTACCGGCACCGGATACAACCACATTTTTGCCTTCAATGCCTGAAGTTCTACCGGTAGAATGTGCACCTACGGCAGCGGGTTCAACCATGGCACCTTGGTCTAATGTAAGGGCATCAGGCAAAACTACCAATCGATCTTCAGGCACCACAAAGAAATCCTGAGCAGTACCCGGTGCCTGGAAGCCTTGAACCTTCAATTGCTGACAAGCATTGTATTGACCTCTTTTGCAAGGACCACACTCCCCACAAACCAGCTGCGGTCTTGCAGTAGCTTTCTGTCCGGGTTTTGCTTTCGTTACAGCTTCCCCAACGGCTTCAATGGTGGCTGAGTATTCGTGTCCCTGAACGACCGGGTAAGGGGTTGCCGGATGTTCACCGTGGAATACATGGATATCGCTACCACATACACCAATTCTTTGGATTCTCAGTAAAACTTCCGTTGGCTCGAGCTTTTCAGGGACCGGTATATCCCTGTGTTCAATTACTCCAGGGGCCGTCATAATTACTTGTCTCATGATTTTATAGCTAACTTACTTTCGTTTTTTTATTATGAGAAAACAGTATATAATATTATCAGTGAAATTACGAGAAGTATCACACCAACCCTTACATCACTGATTTTATGTATTTTACCTCTAACTGTTGCCAATGGATGCTCCCATGTATATTTCTCAATAATTGCAGCATCCGTTTTTGGGGTCATTTTGCTGGTAACCAAATAGATTACAACGCATATACAAAATAGCCACCATGCTTGCATCATAAAAGGAATACCCCATGATTCCGTGACAATCGATGTGCCTGTAGGAGTAAACTTAAAATCCAGAACAAATGCGATCAATCCCAGGATCAATCCTACAATCAAAGTGACCAGTGAGGCTTCTTTTGTTCCTCTTTTATACAAGACTCCGAGCAGGAGAACAGTGGCGACCGGAGGGGAAAGTGCAGCCGCAACTTTGTTGATTGCTTCAAATACACTGGAGAATTTGTCTCCCTGGGTGGACCATAAAGCAGCAAAAAGCATGATAAATATGGCTGCTACCCGTCCAATTTTTATAAGGGTTTTATCGGCTGTTTCTGGTTTAATTCGTTTGTATATATCAACCGAAACAAGCGTAGATATGCTATTTAATGCTGCGGCTATCGTGCTCATCAGTGCAGCCATAAGCGCTGCCGCAAAAAGTCCTATCAGGCCTACAGGTAATAATTGATCTATCAACACGGATAAAGCCATATCTCCAGGCTTGGATACTGCCGGAACGGCTGATCGGGCTGCATCAAAGATCTCCTGCTTAAATAGCATAAAGCCAATGACACCCGGAATGATCATGATAAAGGGCGTGAGAAGCTTTAAAAATCCGGCGAATATAGGCCCCTTCTGGGCATCTTCTTTCGTTTTGGCAGCCAGTACCTGCTGAACGATGGTTTGATCGGAACACCAATACCACAAACCAAGTATGGGATATCCAAGGAATGCTGCATACCACGTCAGTCCGCTCCCTGATATCGTGTCAAATCCATTGGAAGAAAATTCTTGGTTGATCTCACCTGTCAAATCCGCAATAGATCTATCAGAATGCAATACATCCATCTGGCCAGGTCTGATCAGGGACTTAAAATTTTCGAAAAAGCCACCTTGCATTCCGGATGACTCCATAAAAACACCTAGTTCTTTCAACCCATATAATGTTAAAGCAATGGATCCGAAGATTAAAACTCCAGTCTGGACTGCCTGAGTGTAAACGACCGCCTTTAGCCCTCCTGCTACATAATAGATTACGGTTAAAATGGATATTACCGCAATAGAAGTCCATACCCCAACACCAAAAAAGCGTTGAAATATGATAGCACCCGTATATAAACTCAACCCAATGTGAACAAAAAGCGCCCCAAGAATGGCAATAAAAGCAAATACCGTCCTTGAACGTGCATCATATCTTCTCTCCAGGAATTCCGGAAGTGTCTGGATTCGGCTTTTAAAATAAAATGGAGCAAATATAAGGGAAAGAAAAATCAGAGTTACACCCGCCAGCCATTCAAAACTCCCCCATACCATACCTTCATTAAAACCTGAAGAAGCAAGCCCGACTAAATGAATGGTGGAAATATTCGCGGCAAATAATGACAGACCGATGAGTGGCCATTTTAAATTTCTGCCGGCCAGGAAAAAACTGTCACTTGTTTGCCGTTTTTTTCTTAATTGGGAAACTCCAATCAGTGTAATACCGACCAGAAATATAACAATGATGAAAAGATCAATTGTACTAATATTCATATAAAAAGATTCTATTTAGAAGTTTTTTGTTCTTTAAACCACTTATTCTGCACATGAAATCTCTATTGGTGCAATATTCAATTCCATTGAATATTATTTAAATACTCTACAACTTCTTATTTAATCTTCCTAATAACTTTTATCACAAACAACGATATTAACGTTTCTTGCAGGTGTTTGACTTCACCCTCCCTCCGAATACGACAAGCGGGATATTTTAACTGTTTTGACTTAACAGATAATGCTTTCAACCGAAAGTACCCACCAAATAATTCGTTCAATGCTGTTTGCCCTTCTTTAGTTTTTGAGGACTTATATTCTTCTACAAAGTTCGTTTTGAGCCTATATCATGGTTTTCAATAAAACCGAATGAACCATCAAAAACCCATGATGAGAGGATATTCTTCTAGCTTAGCTCTTACAAACGTCAGCTCATACAGTTTACCGTTGCCATAAAAAATACCCTGAACAAAGAATGTACAAGGCATTTTTTAAGTCTGTTGGGATTCTTATTATTTATCGAATGTAAAAGTCCAATCCCCGGTTAAGCTAATTGAGCTGCAAGCAGACACGTCACCCAGTATTACATCATCCAGATTTAGAGTGCTTGCTGTAGGTGTAAAGAAAATTATGTAGAAGCCCGAAAATTTACTTAAATCCGCAGGGTCACCACCTTCTAAACCCTCTGCGTTACTCAAATCAAGAGTGATGTCTTGTAAATCCTCTGTTCCACCAACAAAGGTCACCGGTAGTTCCGATTCCAAGCCATCTGCATCTATCAAATAAATGTCCACAAATGCATCTGCTGGAAATATATACTTAAATTTCAAATTCGAATTGTCAGTAAGATCCAATGATTCTTCAAATTCAGCACCAAATGATGTTTCACCTTCGACAGCCATATCCCAAACAAGTACTCCATCTAGAACAGATGAGCTTTCAGGCCATTCTACATAAACATCATAGTCAACATCTTCGAATACTGTTCCATCCGTATAATCAAATGCTTCGAGAAATCCATTTTCCGGTGCCGGAGGCTCGTAAACAATCGGGAATCTAAGCGTTAACGAGCTTTCAGTAGCATTAATAATTGTCACTACAACATTATCACCTCGTGACATTGTGTTACCCTGGGTATCACCGAATATCCAGGCTTCGCTGGTAGGCCAAATTGTCTCAGCACACTCAGGTACTCCTGAAGCTGCAATGGAACCACCCGCTGCGCCACCCGATATTGTGATACTCAAATTGCTCCAGTCTAACGTGGAGGCATCATTTGGTGCATCAACACCATTATCTGCAATAGACCAGGTTCCTACAATCAGATCTGCCTTTTCTTTCAATGGATCAGGTTCTTCTTTATCGTCGCCACAGTTCTCCAGGCATATGGCAAATGCCAATAACAGTGATATTATCAGGTATTTTTTCATTACATTATATTTTTAGTTAACTATAATAAATTTTGATCATTCTCAAAAATACTGCCTATATCATCCAGAGAGGTTACAACATCCGTCAAATGGGTTCATTTTTAAGTTATCAGATTATCCAAATTCATAATTGTTATATGGCTCCTTTCAGTTCTCCGGAAGTGCAACAGCATTCATATATTGGTATTGATCACTGCAATCCATTGATCCACTAATGTCTTTAAGAAAAATGTCCTAAGTCAGAATTAATCTCTTCCATTAGTGTCTGCGTTCATTTCAATCATACTATGCAATTCTTATATGATCTTTTAGTGTACGCTTTTGAAGTATTTACAAACCTTCAACTTTCGGATTACCTCTATATTTACGATATCAAATAAAGTCGAGACATACTGAATTTTTTTATATATGAAAACACTTTTGCCTCTAATCGTTGGAATAGGGATGGTCTTAACTTCACAAGCCCAATCACCTATTAGTGGAAGAGTTACTGATGCTGTTGACGGAACCCCTTTAGTTGGAGTAACAATTATTATCAAAGGCACTAATGACGGCACCATAACTGATGTAGAAGGAAATTATTCTGTTACTACGGCAAGTGAACTGGATACTTTAATTTTTACTTATGTGGGTTATTTGACCGAAGAGGTTCTCATAGGGAGCCGAACTCAAATTGATATTGGATTGAAGGCCAATCTGGTTGAACTCGATGAGGTCGTAGTGGTTGGTTATGGGTCACAGAAAAAAAGGGAAATTACCGGTGCTGTCGCATATGCCGATGTTGAACAACTTAATAAAAGTCATGCTGCATCACTTACCGACCAATTGATGGGACGGGTTGCAGGTGTAACTGTGAATTCGAATGGACAACCCGGAAGAATGGGTGATATCAAGATCCGGGGGACTTCCTTCTTTGGGGGGAACAACCCCCTTTATGTGATCGATGGCATTCTGACGGGAGATAGTCCCACATTCAATCCTGCCGATATTGAATCGGTACAAATCCTGAAAGATGCCTCAGCATCTGCTATTTATGGAAACCAGGCAGCCAATGGGGTGATCATCATCACAACAAAAAAAGGTGCAATAGGCAAACCAAAAGTGGGTTTCAGTTCATGGGTTGGCGTGCAGGAGATCTCTTCCAGATTAGACCTTACCGATAATTACGGCTGGGCCAGGATTATAAATGCCGCCCATGATGCCAGCAATGTCCCGCGCCAGGCAAAAGCCGATACGGAATTCGATCCTGATTTAAACACAGACTGGCAGGAAGAGGTATTCAGTAATAATGCATTAGTTTATGATATTAACCTCAATGTCTCAGCCGGAGGCGAAAATCATAATGTATATTTCTCGGTCAACAATTTCTACCAGGATGGAACTATTGAAGGTCCTGAATTTACCAGGCTGGCATCAAGGCTGAATTCTGAATTCAGGATCGGGAAAAGGATAACTGTAGGCCAGCATCTCACGATAGGGAATGGAAGAACCACAGGAGTGGCCGGAGCCGTGGGTTTTGAGGATAGCGATATAGTCGGCCCATTTTCAGCATCCTATGAAATGCTGCCTGTGATAGCCGTCTACGATTCGCTTCAACCGAGCGGATATGGCATCGGAGAAATAATGCGGGCCCAAACCTGGAGTGAAAATCCGATTGGCGTAATGGAACAATTCCACAACGAAACCCAGGATACCCGGATCCTGGGAGATATATATCTCGATCTTGAGATCCTTGAAGGGTTTGATTACCGGATTAGCCTTGGCTTGAACAGGTCCTTCATTAAATACAAAAGTTATAATGAAGCCGGGATGTTAAGAATGCAAACTGTTCATTTTTCCGGTCTGACCGAGCAGCAGACAACAGAATACGGACTATTCTTTGAAAACAGGTTAAACTTTACCCGGGCAATCCGAAAGCACAATTTCTCCATTATGGGTACCTATACCCAACAATCAGGCAAGGGTAGCACACTGGGAGCTGTAAGTGTGGGTGGTTATGATGATGACGTGAATTTCTGGCAAATAAGTAACAGTACTGGAAAGGTCTCGGCTAATGGATCAGAATATGAATCGGGATTGATTTCTGTGCTTGGCAGACTCACTTATAATTTTGCTCAGAAGTATTTTCTGACGGCGATCATTCGCTGGGATGGCTCCTCAAAATTTGCACCAGAGAACCGCTGGGGCACATTTCCCTCTGTTTCCGGTGGCTGGGACATCTCACAGGAGAACTTTTTCAATGTTGGTTGGATAAGTCATTTGAAATTAAGGGCTGGTTACGGCAAGGTAGGGAATGCCAGTATTGGTGACTACCAGTATTCAACCGTCATTGACAGGAGGGCCAAGGGAGATGACTATTGGAGCGCTGGTGTAAATTATAACCTTGGTCCTACCAGTACAAGTGTTATCGGGGCTACCCGTTCCGATAATATCGTGAACCGGAATATCACTTGGGAGAAACTTACCGAAACAAATATAGGGATTGACTTTGAAGCCTTCGAGGGAAAGCTTTTGATCTATGGAGATTATTTTTTCGGAACCATGGATGATCTGTTGGCTGACGTGCCGTTGCCCGGGAGCATTGGCACAAGGTGGCCCGCGTTCTCCACAATCAATGCTGTATCCATGACAAGAAATGGCTGGGAAGTATCTGTTTCATACAGGAAGAAAACTGGAAATTTTCAATATGCTATAACCGCAAATCTATCCCATATCAGCAATGAAATTACGGAATTGGGTTATGGCCTGACAGAATTATCCACTAACGGTATTACCACGGCAAGAATTGGATATCCGTTAGGGAAATTTTATGTACTGGACTACCAGGGTATTTACACCCCTGCGGAAATAGTTGACTTGCCGGAAGATTTTACCATAGCGGGAAATACACCAGTAATTGGAGATGCGAAATATAGGGACGTAAACGGACGTGATGAGAATGGTAATCTTACAGGCCAACCCGATGGGAAGATAAGCCTTGATGATGACCGGATTATCACAGGTAATCCCACACCTGACCTTGAATACGGTCTAAATTTCGATTGTAGTTATAAGATCGTTGACCTTTCAATCTTTTTTCAAGGTGTTGCCGGCAGGGACATATACAATTCCTATCATGCTGAAATGACATCCGGGGAATGGGGACATTTTTCTAACTATCCTGCCTATTTTGATCCATATATAGACGGGTTGGGTTCTGATCCCAGGCCAGTCTGGGACAATGGTCATGGAAATAACCTTGCAAGTTCAAGATATATTGAGAATGGGGCTTATCTGAGACTAAAAATTTTACAGATTGGAGTTACAATACCAGTAAAATGGCTTGACTATTTAAGACTAAATATCACAGGAGAGAACCTGCTCACTTTCACGAACTACAGGGGTTTGGACCCCGAATTTACAGGAAGTGATGTCTTCACTCCCGGGATTGATCCCAGGGACTATCCGAATGTGCGGACCATAAGCTTTGGCCTTGACCTGACTTTTTGAATGTAATTGAATATCAATAATAAGAATAAATCATGAAGACCAACATAGTAAAAATGCTCAGTATCTTCTTTTTATTGGCTTATCCGGGGTGTGTTGAGCTGGACCTGGAAAATCCCAATGCCATGAGTGAAGAATCATTCTGGAAAACAGAAGCTGACTTGTACCAGGGTATGATAGCGGCCTATGATGCCTTGCAATTGGATGGCTTATATGGTGGTAACCTGCCCGTGGTCTATACTGGAATTTCCGATGATGGTACAGGAGAATCTACGAATGAATACTTCGCACCCTTCCGTTTCAAGACTTTTAATTCAAACGTCTATTTGAACTCAGTTATCTGGCAACATTTCTACGCCATGATCGGCCGGGCCTACCAGGTAATAGACCGTGCCCAAGACATCTCGGGTCCCAATGTGGTGGCCATCACTGCCGAAGCCAGATTTTTGGCTGCATTTGCCTATTACAACCTGGTAGGATTTTATGGCGAGAACCTTGCCTATGTTGATAAAATTCAGGGGGCAGATGATCGTCCGCCAAGGGCTGAAAACGGGGAAATATTTGCATTGATGGAAGAATTACTGTTGACTGCAATCCCGGATTTACCACTTGCAAGTGAATATGCGGAGGCCGATTATGGACGGGCAACAAAAGGAGCAGCCCAGGCCTTACTGGCAAAAACCTATATGCAGCAACATTACTATGTCGACGCAGAACCCCTCCTTCGGGAAATAATCTTATCAGATGAATATCGACTCCTCGAGAACTTTGCCGATAATTTTTCTGAACGTAATGTGGTTAACCCAGAAGCCCTTTTCGTAGTTAATTTCCTGCACGATGGCCCCGCCAGTGAAACCAACAGGACTACCCGACACCAGGGTTTCAGCCCGTCAGAAAGAAGGGGAACCTATGGCGATGTCCAGCCTACCAAATTTGTGCATGATTCATTTCTGTTGGAAACGGACAGGGATGGAAATCCAGACCCCCGTCTGGATGTTACCCTGTTTCATGAGAATTCAACAGATTTATATATTGGACAACCCTATTCATGGTGGGAGAGATATTTTCGAAATGATGAGATAAATACTGCCTATTTTAAATATTCAGAGCAGGAATTTATTGAAGGCGAAGAGGCAACTGAATTTGATGGAGGAACAGACTTCATTATTATTCGCTATGCCGATGTTTTATTGCTTTATGCAGAAGTTTTGAATGAAAATGGCAAAACTACAGATGCTTATCAGTATGTTGACATGGTCCGAGAAAGGTCCAATATGGAAAAACTTTCTCTCACCAGTCCGGGACTTGATAAAACTGCCTTCCTTGAACAACTTAAACATGAAAGAGTAGTGGAACTTTCGGGTGAATTGGTCCGGTTCTTTGACCTGAAACGCTGGGGTATGTTTAACTCGGAAAATGCCGTGAGGGATCCCAATTTTTCAACCTTTCAGAATGGCAGGAGTGAATTACAACCAATACCCCAGCAGGAACTTGATCTCAATTCAAATTTAATACAGAATGACGGGTATTAACTAAAATATAATATTGAGATCATAAATAATAAACATATTTATCATAGATGAGGCAAGAAGTCAAAAAACTAACTAAACAATCCTGGAAGCCTACGTTTTCGATGTCTGTTATTAATTTGATCATATTGTCAGGCTTAATGATGTATCAATCGGTGCAGGCCCAAAATTCTAATTTTGAATGGTTGGCCGGACATGGCGACTTCAAAGATCAGCAGGAAGATTTTCCAAAAGGCGGTCTGGTGACATCTGATGAAGACTATGCTTCCACTGGTCTGGAGGAAAATAAATCAATTGTCATCAAAACAAGTGCTGAAGACAAACCCATTTTTTGGTTAACATTGGACAAAATTGAAACCGAAAGAATTGAGGTTAAAATGGTCCGTGGGGAAACCTTTTTGCCAAAAGAAAAAATAGTCAGTATCTGTGACAAAGTCAACGGTGAAATGAGCGAGATTTTTGGAAAATATTCCGAAAACGTCCCTGGAGTGGTTGGTAAAGCTTTGTTACTAGATGGCATAAGTTCTTATATTGAAGTTACAGATAATCGAGTCCCCGTCTTCTCAGATGATTTCAGCATAGAGGCTTGGATAGCATTGGGAGCATATCCCACCCATTTGTGTCCACTGGTAGATAATAAAATAGATGTCAACATAGGCTTTCACAACGGCTATTCGTTCAACATTGATGCATTAGGCAGATTGTCATTCCAAGTGGCCACCGATGGTCAGACTGAAGAACTCAGAGCCACTGAATCTATCTCTCTTAACAGCTGGCACCATGTAGCAGCAGTATACTCTAAAACTGAAGGCATGAAAATATACTTCAATGGGAGATTAGTGGCCACTAAATTAATCAGCTCATCATTTACACCGGCTGTAGGTGTGGCCATGGACGAATCCGTCTCCAATCTGTCACTACTCATAGGCAAAAGCCGTACCAAAACTAAACCTTTTGGAACCATGAGGCCCTATGGAACCAAAGATGTATACTCCTATTACGATGGTTTGCTGGATGAAATAAAAATTTATGATATCCCTTTATCTTCCGCTTCAATTGCATCTAAATTTAAAAGGAAAAAAGAGAATCTTACAGTTGCCTTACCAGACCGCAAACTTCCTAGTGGGCCAAAACCTTCTACCAAATTTGGCGCAATCAACACCACCTTGAAATACTACCCGGCATGGGATGCCCACTGGCATGTGGGGAACAATGCAGACGTAGTCGTTCGTTTCGATAATTCTCCCTGTAAGTTCGTTTTTTGGCGTGGAGCTAACTATATACCAAATTTTGTCACAGAAAACGATATCTGGTTCAACAATGCCTTTGATGAGGGCTGGAATGAACATGGCAGTTGTGAACCTATGTCGGACAAAAGAAATACTTACTCCCATGTAAAAATCATTGAGAGTAATGATGCCCGGGTGGTGGTATTGTGGCGATATGGACTCGTCGACAACTGGAATAAGTTTGCATTCGAAGATCCGGAAACTGGGTGGGGAGACTGGGTAGAAGAAACCTATTACATGTATCCGGATATGACAGGCATACGAAAAAACGTTTTGTATTCCAATGCACCCAGGGCTGCCCACGAATGGCAAGAAGATATCCTGGTCCTCAGTCCCGGGCAAACACCTGAGGACATCCTGGAATACGGTGCGCTCACTATGGCCAATATGAAAGGAGAATCCAAAACTTTCTCCTGGGAACACGAAGTACCACCAGTACGACCGGGAGAACCAAAAAATGCCATTATCAAGAAAATAAATACCAAGTCGAAGTATCAACCTTTTTCTATCCTTCGCCCAGTAGATCAGCCTCGATTCGACATCTATGCTGGTGAGATCAGAAGAGATGTATCTGTATTCCCATGGTGGAATCACTGGCCTGTGGCTACAAAATCTACTGATGGAAGATATGCTCAAATTGCGGACCGGCCGGCACACTCTTCTCTCTCTCATTGGCATTGGGATGCCTACGAAATGACAAATAATTCAGTAACCAAACTGATGTTAATAGGAATGACAGAATATGATATCAAAGAACTCCTCGCCGTTGCAAGAAGCTGGACAAATGCACCTGAGTTGATTTCGAAAAGTCAAAACATTTCAGATTCTTATTATGATCCGGCTGAAAAGGCATATAAAATTAAATTCAATAAAATAAATGAGGATATGGAGTTTACAATTTTTGCAAATGAGGAAGCTCCTATTATTAACCCTGCTATTATCGTTGAAAATTGGGGAGAATCAGATATTATTTTCAAAATGGATGAGGAACAATTGGAACGCGGAAGAGACCTACGATATGGTTATATATATGGACTGAACAGTACCGATCTGATCATCTGGATTCAAATGGAATCTGAAGAGACAACGAATTTTAGCATTGAAACTGCTGAATTATCTGATCAATGATTCATATTGGAGAGTGTGGAGAGCAACATTTAAATTCTGAATCAAGACAGGTAAAATAATATTGATAAAATAAAATATACTAATGAGAATTACAGAAGGCTTCCACATAGCTTTTTATGTATTTCTATGTACGATGATATTATTTAATTTATATCATGAGACTCATGCTCAAGCTCCAGAGGTAGAATGGGTTAAAGGGTATGGCAATCCAAATGGGGGTCATGTGCATTATGGAATGCAAACAGGTGATGGAGGATACATAGCAGTTGGCACTTCAAGTATTGGAGAAGAAAGATATGTTGGACTCATAATAAAGACTGATTCATTGGGTAATAAAGAATGGCTAACTAATGTAGGTAGTGACGAAAAATCTGATTATGGTTTTATCAATCAGATTTTTGAAACAAAAGATGGTGATTATATCGTAGGTGGGGCATTATGTAAGCACGGCGAGCAGGATAGAGCACTTTTTTTTCTGGATTCAAAAGGTAATATAACTGCACAACGAACATTTCCAGGTAAAGGATTTGACGCAATTGAAGGAATTGATTTTACTGAAGATGGTGGAATTATTGCAACTGGTTATCTAGATGGAGATGAACCTGGTGGTTTTATTATTTACGGTGGCAAATGCTTTATCATGAAAACTGATGCTTATGGAAACTTAGAATGGGAAAAAACGTTGGATCCTGTTTTTCATGGCATGAGGGTATTACAAACACAAGATGGTGGATATGCGGTATGCTCCAATATACTTAATGAAAATACTGAAGACCTCGATTTTTGTCTTCTAAAGACAGATAAAAATGGCGATTTACAATGGTATAAAAGCTATGGTGGTGCAGCAGCTGAAAACTGTTATGATTTTGATATAACAACTGATAATGGGTTTATCCTGACAGGACATACACAAACTTATGCGAAAGTAGAAGATGGATGGGATGTCTGGTTGGTTAAAACCAACTGTGATGGAAATATGCAATGGCATAAGTCATTTGGGGAACCATTAGGAGGAGATCCGCTTTGGATTTACGATGAAGCCTATAGTGTTAAATCAACCCCTGAAGGTGGGTATATTTTAGCCGCCGGTACAGGAATAGAGCCTGAAAACGTAAAAGATGATAATAATCCAAATAATTTTTGGAGTTCTTATGTCATTAAAACAGATGCCTACGGTGAATTGCAATGGGAACATATTTATAAAAAGGAAGGCATGCATAATGCAGCTGAATATATTAATATATGTAGTGATGGAGGCTATATAATCTTTTTAGATGCCGATGGACATATGGAAAATGGAGCAAATGCTTTTGGTTTTCTGAAAATAACACCAGAAAAATAAGTTAGCAGCTAAAATATTTTTTTATGCTTAAAATTAAATTAACTGAAATATTAAAAATAACCGGTATTGTTCTTCCTTTATTGGCGATGATCATTGTTTCTGGTTGTACAACAAGTTTTGATGAAAATGCAAGACAAAGAATAAAATTTAATACAGATTGGAAATTTTCGAAAGGTGATTTTGAAAATGGCCAATTGCCAGAATTCAATGACGAAGATTGGAGAACGCTTGATTTGCCTCACGATTGGGCAATAGAAGGACCCTTTACACAAGATGTCGGTTATAAAGGTGGTTATTTACCATATCCAGGAGTAGGATGGTACAGAAAATTGTTCAGGGTATCCCCAGATACTAAAAAATTATTGATTGAGTTCGATGGCATAATGCGCAACTCACAGATCTGGTTGAATGGCCAATATATTGGAGGTTGGCCATATGGATATACTTCATTTGCTATAGATATTAGCGATAAAATAGATAAAAATAACGACAACACTATTGCAGTAAGAGTAGAAAATCAGGATAGCTCTTCAAGATGGTATCCAGGCTCCGGAATTTACCGAAATGTTTGGTTAACATATACCAATGTTGTGCATATCGATCATTGGGGAACCCAGATTACCACCCCTGAAATATCGAAAGAATTAGCAAAAGTGAATATTAATACCATTGTACTGAACTCCAGTTCTTCTCCAGTAAGCTTAACAATTGAAACCAGCATAGTTGACAAGAGCGGTAAAACTATTATTAAAACAAAAGGAAAGGCGATAAAACTTGAGGCTGGTGAAAAACTAGAAATACCCCAAGAAGTGTCTATCCAAAATCCCAGCCTTTGGGATATAAACAATCCATACCTATACGAAGCGCATACACAAGTATTAGTTGACAAGAAAATTATAGATAGTTATGTCACTCCATTTGGTATACGTTATTTTCATTTTGACCCTGATAAGGGATTCTTTTTAAATGGAAAACACCTCAAACTTTATGGTGTGAACTTGCACCACGACCTCGGTCCATTAGGGGCTGCAGTAAATAAACGGGCAATACAACGCCAACTGGAAATTATGAAAGAAATGGGTGTTAATGCCATTAGATGTGCTCATAATCCTCCATCACCCGAGCAGCTTGACTTATGTGACGAAATGGGGATATTGGTTATTGATGAAACCTTTGATACCTGGAACGAACCAAAACATGCAGTGCGAAACGACTATAGTATATGGTTTGATGAATGGGCGATGAAAGATACTGAGGCATTGATAAAAAGAGACCGAAATCACCCGAGTGTCATACTTTGGAGTATTGGCAATGAGGTGATGAATTTACATACTGACATAGGCAAAAAAAATGCTCAAATGCAGGTTGATATTTGTAAACGTTTGGATCCGACACGTCCTGTGATTGCCGGGGTTCATTGCACTACAATCTGGGATGAAGATTTGTCAAATATTTTTGATGTTTTTGGAATGAACTATTGGCAAAATATGTACGATTCCATACATGCTCAATTTCCTAATTCACCCTTATTCGCTTCCGAATCCTCTGCCGCATTAAGCTCGAGGGGAGAATATATGTTTCCTGTAAAAGAAACTTATAGTGGCTATAATCATCCATCAAAACAAATTACATCATATGACATTGTAAATACTGGTTTTGGTACGCTCCCAGATGTTGAATTTGAATTACAAAAAGCACCCTGGATGGCAGGACAATTTGTATGGTCTGGCTTTGACTACCATGGAGAACCAGACCCTTATGAAGATGGGTATTATCCTGCCCATAGTTCGTATTTTGGGATCGTCGATATGTGTGGCTTTAAAAAAGATCGCTTCTACCTGTACCAAAGTCAATGGACCACCGAACCAATGATTCATGTTTTACCACACTGGAATTGGGAAGGCCGCCAAGGAGAAACTACCCCGGTATATGTCTATTCTAATTGTGCAGTTGTTGAACTCATCGTAAACGGGAAATCACAAGGGAAAAAAGAATATCAGGAAGGTTTTTACAGGTACAAATGGGAAGAGATCAAGTATCAGCCAGGCAGTATCAAGGCATTGGGATTTGATGGACAAGGAAATGTACTCTGCGAAAAGGAAATTAAAACAGCCGGAACGCCGAGTAATATATCACTGATAGCAGATCGAACGGTAATAGATGCCGACGGGGAGGATTTATCCTTTGTCACCGTTAAAATCACTGACAAAGATGGCAATATCTGCCCAAAAGCTACCGATCTGATCCATTTCGAGATTGAAGGAGAAGGTACCCTAGCTGCTGTGGGCAATGGAGATCCCACATGTATAGAAAGTTATCAGAAAAATGAACGCTCTGCTTTTAATGGTCTATGTCTGCTCATTGTAAAATCCAGCACGACAGAGGGAAAAATTAAGATTTCAGCAACCGCTGAAAACCTTGAAAAATCAAGTATTGAAATCAAGACGATTACACCTGAACCAGCCTACATACTCGTCACTTTCAAATAAACGGAATTCTAAAATTTTATTTATGCGACATATGCACCTATTCAAAACAATAATTATCCTAATAACAACAACCCTATCGTTCTGGGTACGTGTACATGCCCAGAATATTAAGCCATCTGAAGACTTCGGTGCTTATTATACTAAGATAAAGACCGGGGCAGGCTGGGAGACTTTTGACAGAACTGGGGAATATGCTGATATAATCGTAAACCTTGGTGATCAAAACGGGCAGTTTGTATTTTGGCGAGGAACCAGCTATCTCCCCTATTGGATAAACGCTGCCGGTGAGAAATTTTTTGTAGATGAAATCATCAAACGTCAGGGCAATGGATCTTCGGTCATGCCTGATCGGGTCAACACGTATTCTCATGTCAAACTGATTAGCACTACTGATGAAGTCGCTGTCGTGCATTGGAGATACCTGCCAGACTTTGCCGGCAGCAACCCGCATACAGGAGTGATTGCGACCAACTTTGTTGATGAATATTATGCGATTAGTGCCGATGGTAAAGTGAAGCGAACCATAAAAAAAGGCACACCAAAAATTGATGAATGGAATGATGGAAAGAGCATGACCACACAACAACTATCGTTGAGTCAAACTGGCATCAAAACCGAATCTATTGTTCAAGCTGAAACTTCGATCAAGGCAAGCAATACTGTGGGTATTCCAATGGTTTCCAATCCCATTGTTCCTCCTGTTGCATGGTTCAAATTTGATGAGGCTGTAGGCGACTTTACCGAAGAATCGATCGGAAATGGTCAATCTGAAATAACCGGAGATAAAACAGTCTGGAAAAAAGGCGTTTCAGGGACAGCTCTGCAATTTGATGGTTATAAAACCACAGTTAAAATACCTTCCATAAAAGGCCCAAAAACAACAGATGCAATTACACTTGAAGGATGGATTGCTATTGGAGCCTACCCTTGGAATTGGTGTCCAATTATACAGCAGGCTGATGACGTGCCGGAAGAAGTTCGATTATTCCGTGGAGAATATGATATTACCGATGCAGAAAAACGTGAAGGAGACCTTTCTGTTGGTCTGGTAGGCGGTGATCCGGATAACCAGGAAGGAGATGTTGATGTTGAGCAGGAAATTGATTTCGATGAAATCGAATTTATTGTGAAGTATCAGAAAGAAGATGATAGAGGATATTTCCTTGGGATAAACGGACATGGTCATCCAGGATTTAAAATAAGGATAGGTGGAGTTTGGGAGGAACTTACATCTGAAGTGTTCCTTGAGAGAAAAAAGTGGTATCACATCACTGCAACATACAGCAAATCATCCGGAAAGATGATGCTTTTTGTAAATGGTAAGAAGACAGATGAAAAACCGGTTGCAAGGTCAGAAATACAATTATCCTCAATGGATATACAGATTGGAAGAGGAAAAGAGCGTAGGCCAATAGATCCTGTAAGAGAAAATACCTTCCCTGGCACATATTCATTTGATGGGTTAATTGATGAGGTAAAAATCTATGACAGAGCGCTTTCTCAAAAAGAAATATTAAAAACCTTTGAACAATATACAATAGAAGGCTTAGCCGATCTTCAGGCAAGGGTGCTCCCTACTGGTGAAAACAGACAAACCTTTGGGGCCTATTATTCCAACCTGAAATTCTATGACAACTGGGACAATATGTGGAGGTTCAGTGAACACTCCGATATAGTCGTGGAGTTTGATAACAATCCGAGTAAGTTTGTTTTCTGGAAAGGTGTCAGCTATATCCCTATGATGGTCAATGACAAAAACTTCTGGTACAGCAATGAATTTAACGAGACATGGAGTACTTCCGGGGGAGAAGGGTGTCAGGAACCTATGTCCGACAAACAGGTGCTTTACAACCATGTAAGGATACTTGAAAACACACCAGCCAGAGCGGTGGTCCATTACAGGTTTCCATTAGTGGACGTCAATAAGATTAAGGCAAACTATGTTGAAGAAACCGGCTGGTACGATGTAGCAGATTGGTATTATTACATTTATCCTGACGGCGTTGCCGCTAAAGTTGAGCAATTATGGACGAGTGGCGAACGAATTCATGAATGGCAGGAATCTATGGCCATCATCGGTCCGGATCAACACCCCCATGATGTGATTGAAAGAGATCCTACCTTCACCATGATCCGTGTAAGCGATGGTGCCTTTCAAACGTATGACTGGAATCCTTTGCCGCCCGATGGCATCGAACGCCCTGAGGGTGCCAATATTCATCATATCAATTACAAAGGTGATTATGACCCTGTGACGATCACGGACGATATCATTTGGTCGAATGTCTACGGTGGAGAGATCACAGATTACGCTATTTTCCCCACATGGAATCACTGGCCTGTTGCCCAGATGCCTTCTGACGGAAGATATGCCAGTTTCCCAGACCGTACCAGCCATAGTTCCTTGTCACATGTGTATTGGGCAGACCATGAACAACAATTCGGCAATCGGCCTTTTCAAAAGAAAATTCTATTGGAAGGCATGATGAAGCAGGAACCACTGGATTTGATACCACTGGCTAAATCCTGGCTAACACCTACTCTTCTGCACAATGTAAAAGGTTGTACTGGTGCCTATAACAAAGCAGAACGGGCTTATATTTTTGAAAAAGAAGCAGATAAATTATCCATGACCCTTCTTGCCAATGAAGAAAAGCCCGTAGAAAATTTATGTTTGATCATAAAACACTGGAACTCAAAAGAAAAAGCAACAGTATCAATAGATGGTCAGCCATTGGTTGCCAAACAAGGTATCGTGAGAGAAACTGACGGTTCACTTAAACTGGTTATCTGGATAGAAATATCGACCATCGAAGCATTTAATATTGAGATCAATTGTGCCTCAATGAATGGTGAGGCAAAGTAAAAACAGAAACATAAAGACTTCTACGAATTATGCAAGAAACAGGCTTATTGAACAGAGGGTTATCCAGAGTTATTTCCGAACAAGGCCATCACGACATGCTTATGGTAGTAGATGCTGGTTTTGCAATACCCAAGGATTTGGATGTGGTGGATCTATCTTTAAAAAAAAATATACCAACAGTTCTTGAAGTTTTAGATGTGTTAAATGACCATCACTCGGTGGAAAAGTTGATTATGGCCCATGAAACCAAAAATATCAGTCCTACATTATTTCAAAACATCTCTCAGGCATTTGGAGAGAATATAGAAGTAGAGCTATTAGATCATACAGAGCTAAAAGTCAGGTCCAGGGAAGTAAAAGCAGTCATCAGGACTGGTGATTTCACGGCTTATGCTAATGTTATTTTGGTATCAGGGGCTGGCGATCGGTGGTATTTGGAGAAACCTTAACCTATCACCTATCTGAAGTATTATCCTATTGAAAAAATCAATTTGGATAAAAAGAAAACAGATAAGCAAAACGGTGAAATTTACATTAACTAAGGAGGATTTCTCCCACTGGGATGAAGATAAAAAGGTGTGAGATATTTAGTGTGGAGTGTTCGATATATTGATTGAAACAACTTCTCAGGATATTAACTCTAAAAAAGAATTAGCATTAGCAATTCATATTTAAAAGTTAGAAATCACAGTTAATAATATAGGTTATACTACCATACATATCGTCCCAAAAAATATCGGGTTCAATTTCTCCAACAAATTCTATGCTTTCACCATCATAAAATCCTTCGAGTCCTTTTTCATAAAATGTTTGATCGGAATCACAATATATCTTAACTCGCACTCTGTCTCCGTCCTGAACGAAATGAGCTAAAGTGTTATCTTCGAGGTCGCCACCCGATACAGTTGCCTCATCGAACTCGCCAAATACCCAGGTGTACTCAATTCCTTCATAACTGGCCAGGATTGTTTTTTTAGCAATAGATGCCACATTTCCCTTTTTTAACACCATTCGTCCACCGTTTTCCAGTATTGCCATTTTGGAAATATTGGCTATTCGGTCTACTATTTCGGTAATGGGTGTTGCAATGGGTAAATCATCGCGGGTGAAGTTAATATATTGATCGTTAAACGGTTTATCCCACTCCTCATAGAAGCTTATACTCTTTGTAAGTCTTTCTGGAATACTCTTTGTTCCATTTAGTACACCCATCAAACCTCCCACGGTCGCCGCCTGATTGTCGCAGTCATATCCTGCAGATGCTGCAATGCCAACTGTTTTCATGAAATCTCCTTTACCATATAATATGGCCATTACCCCACACAGCCCGTTATTGAGGGAGGATACTACGCTAACAGGAGCCTTATATGAATCCTTTTCATATCGATAATATTTCTTATGTATCTCCCGGCGTGTTTCACGCCAATCGTCATGCTTCTTGTACCAATTCAATACATCACGCATTCCTTCGGCGAATGGCCCTTCATTGGGAATGCCATCGATTGCCATCTGAACAAGCTTTTCGGTATCATTTTCGAAGAATGCCGCACTGATCATAATACCATAGGCAATAGCAGGATGAGTACCCCAGTGATCATTAGTGATCCTGGCTCCCCATTGAGCTCTTTCTCCTGCCTTTTTTGTCATCCCGGGATAGAACGCACTCCAGATTTCGTTTACCAGCTGCGCATCAATTTGATACCAATTTTTGTTGTTTTCTTTACGTCCAGTTTCGGGTGCTACAAAACCTTTGTCCATTAAATTTCTGGCAGAACGGTTCGCTACCCATATTTTTCTGTTTATGTGCTTCTTCCACATGTCGGTAATCTCGGGATATGTTATATCGAGGCCATATTTCTCCACAGCATGCAGGATTACAAACTCAATATCTGTATCATCATCGGCTAAGGCCCCCCAACATGCATCCATAAAAATTGGGAGATAACCACGCCAATCATTACGGTTAATAAGAAGGGTTGTATCATCTTTAGCCGTATAAATTCTATCAACAAGGAAAGGCACCGGCTCATCAATATATTGGTTCTCAAAGGGTAGTCCCAAATAGTTTCCTACAAGTTGCCCAAGCCAGAAGGCCATAAGCTTATCATGCAGTTCTTCTTTGCTAATTTCCCTGTCCTCAGCGTGCCCAACAGGAGTAATTGGTTGTAATAAAATCAAAATGACTGTAAAATAGATAAATTTTCGCATCAGTAAATCCTCTTTATTTTATTAAATTAATTAACCCGAGGCAGAGCCTTCGAGGAAAAATATATCGTTAATTATCTCACTGGAATTAATGATATCAATGTTTTGTCATGGGATTTATGTTTTATCCACACAACTAATTTCATATTACCTTCTGCATTATATTCAATTCCAGTTCGAAAATCTTTTCCTTTCGCAATATAGTTTTCATTTAATTTAAGGGATGTTTCCTCGCCATTCCAGTTAATAACTACAAGTGCTATGTTGAATAATGGATTTTCTTTATTTGCATCAAACTCAATTTCAATATTAGCTCCCTGATTTTTAGCTTTTAAAATATATGCTCTTTGCGTATAGTCATAACCTTGATTTTCATAATCATCCCCTTTAAGATTCATTTTTGGTGGTTTATTCCACGATTTTGCCAAATCAACTAAAGTACTTGCCTCCTGATTTGTCATACCATATAATGCAGCTTCACCACCCGGATCGCCCCAACTCAATGATGAATGTGCTGCTCTGTCAGGAGCACTTGCACTTCTTCCGTCGGAGATTATTTGAGCTACAGGCCAATGGTTCCACCACGGGAAATGTGAATAATCCGGCCTGACTTCCAAATTAAACACTTCAAAACCTCCACCTTCACGGAATATCAAATAGGGTTTATATTCTGATTTTAAATGGGTAAGCTGGATAACAGCTTCCTCTAAGTCAAAAACAGGATATCCATCTTCCCATGAGTATGACTTGCTTTCCCCTTTCATGTTCAAAAGGGTGCACGCTTCCAATTCGACATTGTCTTCAGGTTGTGTTCCTGGCTCATTCAGGAAAATAGTTTCCTGCCATCCGCCCATGCCTGGTAATACTTTTCTTACCATTACACCATCAGGATAGATATAATAGTATTCGTTTCCCCATTCGCCAAAACCGGTTTCATTAGGCAGATCTATTTGCCTGAATTTTACATCCATTTGAAGGTACCTCCAATTAACCAGTATCCTCGCATCATTGTTTTCTATTATGGCCACTCGCGAACTCCGGCATTGAACATCGCTCATGTGTTCTACACATCCGGTTGGTATATTTTCTCTTGCACCATCGCCTAAAAACCAATTGCTTCCTGTTTCTCTACTTTGATCTGCCATCCATTTCCCATTTTCAGAAACCTGGCATGGTGAATACCTGGTTCCTCGCCAGAACATAACCTTTGTGGGAAGTTCATCAAACTGAACAACTACATCCATATAATCGCCAACGGGCCAAATAGCATCCCACTCAGGATAAAATTTTAGCCTTGTGTAGTTTGCCCCAAATCTTCCCGAAGATTTAACAGTAGGGAACCTTCTGGAGTCAAAAAATGGTTCATTTTCCGGGTTTACTGATTTGTATATTTCTGCAACTTCCTCTGTAGTCAGCGCTTTTTTGTAAACCTTTAATTCGTCGATGATACCATCAAATGTATAAGGCGATGGGTATGTTGCCCAATCACGGATTGGATCCGATGGAGGTAAATCTGTGCTGTTTTTACCTATTAAAAAACCTTCTTCCAAATTACTATAGGTAATACCATAATTGAATGTAAATTCATTATATCTATTTGCTAATTCGCCGTTAATATAAACAGCTAAACCATTTTTAGGACTGTAAGTACCAACTACATGATACCATTTTTGTATATCAAGGCCTAAATTAGTTTTTGGATCAACTTTTGAATTACATTCATGCCACACTGAGGTGGCATCTGACATATGAAATCCCACACGCCCTCTTGAATCGATTCCAAAATAAAATCCGGTGATTTTATATCTGCCAATAGTTAAAATTGGAGTCCAGTTCCATGGGTAGGCTCCAATGGCTATCCAAGATTCAATACTAATTTCATCAGGTATTGGAGCTATTTCATATCCTTCTTCATCCAGTACTTTAGGTAATTCTGGCCATCCATTTATATAAGACGAAATTCCATCAAACTTCATTGCGCTACCCTTAACACCATTAACATATTTGGCAAGGCCATGTATTTCAAAGTTGGTTTTGGTAACAATTTCTTTTGTTGTAACAAATGAAATTTCTTCCCATTCCTCAAAAAACTCAGCGTTACGATTTGGCACTTCTTTTTTATCATTAAAATCCCAGTATAAAAAATAATCATTTTGACAATTTGCGGTGGAATTAATGACTGTAAGAATAGAGAATGAGATGAAGAGTTTTTTCATGGCCTTTTTTAAGTGATAATAATGGTTTTGAATGGATAGTTGTTTGATCCCATGATTACTTATAATTTCTTAAATTCCATTTCAATTGGTTGATCAGCAGTATAATTATCACTGGTTTTTATTTTAACGTACAATTTTCATAATTCCAACTTCAGTATCTCCGTACGCATCAGTATCATTAAAGATCATATACCCGTTTTTAGTAAGGCATCCATATTCTGTTGCTGTATTTACCCCAGATTGGCAATATACATCGCTTTGTATTATATCACCTTTCCAATCAACTATAAGAACCCACCCATTCCATATATCTGATGAAAGAAATGGTGGATTTGTTGCTGAATAAGTTTCATTTTCATCACCCGTACCTCCAAATAGATAAACACCATCAACGCCAATTTTTATTCCGTATAACTCATTACGTATATACTCCATGCTGTAACCTCGGGGATTTGAATAGTGTTTTACCCATTCTATATTTGCTTCAGTATCCATTTTAACACAAGAATAGTCAAATGGATCTCCGGCGCCATCCCTTCCGGCATGCCCGCCAAAATAGATTGTATTTGCAGGGCTTATATCCATATCCGCAGGTATAATAGTTGTAGTATTAGCTAAGCTTCTTGTCCATGATTCAGTACCATCCTTACTAAGTTTTGTGAGGGTTAAGTCTTCATCAAATTCAGTTCCTCCGTAATAAAGATTTCCATCTGATGCTTCAACCACCGCTAGTGCATAGTCAGAATTTGGATTTGAATGTGTCCAAATTTCATCACCATTGCCTGGGTCAATTTTCATAACCATTGCCATACCGGCGTAAATAATGAATATAGAACCAGGCTCATCTCCCTCAATAAAGCCGGCACCGTATATATAACCATCAGATCCAACGATCGTCATTCTGACAGCGTCGAACTGGTACTGTTCCCCTGGAGAATTATAGGTTTTGCTCCACATGGTAGATCCATTGTCACCGTTAAGCCTGGCAACCCACCTCTCCTGTGTTTCACCAATTCCGCCACTGGCAATGTAATCACTCCGGCCGGTATCTTTAATTTCAGAAATTCCAAATCCGACTGTATTATTTATAGTTGCGGTCCAGATTCTTTCACCGGTATTTCCATCAATTTTATGGATGCGGGATTGATTATCAGGCATGAAGATTACGACCGCATTACCATCAGCATCCACAACGGCTCTGTTTACTTTTCCAGGAGGGCCATCTGTAAACACTTTTTCCCATTCAATATTTTCATTATATCCAGAACTAATTGGGATAATTGTTTCACTTTCAGAGGGTGTTTGTGATCCTGTCTCTTCTTCTTTGCAACAAGATCCTATAAGCAAGATCATTATACCAATTATGAATAGTTTATATCCAATCAAATTTTTCACTTTATATTTAAAATATTCAGGCTTACACCAGTTTAGGAGAATTTCTTATTTTGGTTTTAATATGAATATCCAATTTATACAATATTATGAATAATACCGATTTTTAAAGTTTCAACAAACTCCAATGAGGTTCTCAGATAAGTCATGCAAAGACTGCTGTTGTAAGATGTTGTATTGCCATTTATTTCCTTCCCAATTCTGACCAACTAAGATGTATCCTCTATCACTGGTTTGCCACCCCTCATTTGCATGTTCTTTTCTATCAGTTTCATACCCTTTTTGCCATTCCAAAGCAGAACTTTTTACAGTTGCCGGGTTAAGAATATTCAATCATGAAATGGCTGATCTACAAGGTGGTGAAAATAAAATTCAACCTTTTTTCATTCTATTCAAGTCTTAATAATTGGTATATATTATTTTCATTTCTTTCCATGATTTCTCCCCTTTCAAAGGGATCTGCATAGGGTTGCATAGATCTAGCCAGGCTTTGTTTCTTGGTTCGGCGTCTAGCATCTTCATATCACCTTCGAAATCATCTCCCCAATATTCATAGTAGCCAAACTCATAGTAGTTACTATCTTCCAATTGGGTCATGAAAATAGAAAAATTCCTCAGATTATATTTGATTAACAAATCTCTGACCCCGGCTTCTGAATCAGAATGAGCAGCCAAATACTCTTCCAATCTATCTGGTTTAATCTTGATCACCATACCCACACGTTTTACATCCTGATGTTTGACGGGCAATGGGTTTTCTAAATGGGTCTTTTCTATTTTTTTTGCATCATTGGATTGGCAAGAAAAAAGAAAACAGGAGGCAAATATTAGTAAGTATGAGATCATTGAATTCATAATAATTAATAATTTAAATCTACAAACTAGCATTCTTTGCAAATTATCCAGGCTTCAATAGATTATTTTCTGTGACCAATACTTTCCTGGTATAGCTGCCCTCAAGGTTTAGCATTAAAAAATTCTGATCTAGTTATCACACAAACTCATGGATTGCTTCGAGTGGGCTTAACTCCGGTTTTGATCCAAGTCATTAGTTGGTCAAAGACATTTGCTATTTCTTCAGTACTAAACTCACAGTGACCCTCACGGAGCACATACTGCTGTGAATACAGATCGTGGGTATAATTCAATTTGGTTAATTGGCAGTAATACTCGTAATTGTAGACGGGTAGTATTTCATCATATGCGGTATGGAGTGCTAATACAGGATCACGCAGTTCACCCGTAGGTGTATAGTTTTGGATATAATAATCCTGGGCATTTTTTTGCGCTTTATACCTAAGTATCTTTTTGTTGATTTCTTTATCAGTATCACCAAAACCGCTGTATATCGTCTGAAGGTTTCCGGAAGGAAGCCCTCCTAACCAACTCACGCATTCTTTAAGTACAAATTGATGATAGCCAATGACTTCAGCTAAATGATTTATTCTCACTTTATAATTCGCACTAAAGAGAGCGGCCAATTGAGGTTTTTTATCCAGTTGAACTTGAATGTCTTCGGGCTCAATAATTTCTTCATCATTTACAATTCTTCCGTCATTCTTTCCAAACAGGTAATCATAACTCACCAGCATATCCAAAGAATGCTTAATTAAGGAGTGAACTGGTGCCAACCATCCGCAGAGAGGCATTGCTCCGTCATATAGCTCTGAATATTTCTCAATTGTAGCTAAAGAAATTATACCACCCATCGAATGTCCCGTAATTATGCAAAGGTCTGGTATCCCATAAGTTTGCTCAAAATATGCCCTTAGCGCCTCTGTGTCATCTATGCCTTCTTTAACAATGAATCCCTGTTTTCTAAAATTTGATGCGGCATAGGCATAGCCTTTGGATGTAAAAATTTCCATGAAGTCATCGACAACTTCTTCAAATACTTCTCCTTCCTCTCCAATCTCTTCATAGCCATGAGCATACATGATCAATCCGCCATTCCAGTTTTCGGGTATATAAATCTTGTATTGTGCACCATTAATTTGACCCAGATCAAAGCTCAGGGATGAACCGATGCTCGGTATCCGGAAAATTAAACTGAATGTAAAAAGCGTTCTGAATTTGTTCATGATCAATGCATCCTAATTGCAATAATTTCAAAGTTCAAAAATGTATCAAAGCTAAAATTCGTCAGGATTTTCATTTTTAATTATTACCTCTTATCCAAAGCAAACTTTGTCTTACTCAATTTGTATGTTTAGGGTCGATTCCGATTGCTTTTCAAGCCAAATGATAAGATTATATCCATTAAAGGTTTTATAATATCCAATGCGGTAATCTTCGGACTTTCTCAAAGTAGCACCGTTCATTTTTAAAACCACATCAGTATTGCTCCAATTTTTTATAACGAATGCAGGGTTAATTATGGGTGACTTTTTGTTGGCATTTATTATAACTGATAATGGTGTCGAATTATCAGGCGTATTAGCCGTAATTATATAAGCGGCCTGGGTCGGATCGTAGCCTTCACTTGTATAGCCGATGCTATTTAAAATCAACTCAGGTGGATATATCCATGATTTTGCCAGTGGAACAAGATCCTCAACGGCCTTATCGGTCATTCCATGAAGCATTATTTTAGTAACCTCAATACCATCTGCCCTATAAGGTTTCCATTCTGTATCGGCCATACCTGGTAGACCAATATGCGCCAGGGATGAGTGAGATGGTCTTTTGGACGAAGTGGCAATCCTTCCATCACTTGCATCCTGCGATACTGGCCAATGATCCCAAAAATTAAAATTAGAAGTTGGAGCATGACCAAGATAGGAGGTTATAAGTCCGTCCTCTGTGGGAGGAGTTACTAGTGCAAAAGGTGAATGGTGAGCTTTTAAATCGACTTTTAAAATGGAGGCATAAGCTGGTCCATAATCAAATTCCGGTCCACCTTCCTCGTTCCAGAAAT